>Ga0101944_10000963_pt1 | contig 70429 bp, 73 predicted proteins | sample DewCreD2012metaG_FD_75245 | JGI IMG/M metagenome (GOLD analysis project Ga0101944, IMG submission 75245) | Hot spring sediment bacterial and archeal communities from British Columbia, Canada, to study Microbial Dark Matter (Phase II) - Dewar... ... | reverse complement strand
GGGGGAGAGGGGGGGAGGGGCGCCGGGGGGGCGCCTCCCCTCGGGTCGCCCCGCCGCTGTGGGGGCCCTTGCCGGGGAGGAGAGGGGTTGGCGGGCGGGGGGGGGGGGGGGGGGGGGGGGGGGGGGGGGGGACCGCAGGGGCCCTCGCCCGTCTCCTGATCCGGTCCCGCGCCGGCCCGGCGCCCCTGTCTGCCGCCACAAGTTTGTCGTTCGCCCGTCGGCGTCGCGTTCACCTTATCCTTCCGCTCGTTGCCGAACCGGACCCCGGCGATGAGCAAGCGTCTCCTTCATCTCGTCTGTTACGACGTTCGCTGTCCGCGCCGGCTCGCCCGCGTGCTCAAAGTCGTCAAAGGCTGGAGCACGGGCGGCCAGAAATCGGTGCACGAGTGCTGGCTCACGGCGCGGGAGCTCGCCTCGCTCGAGCGCGAGCTCGTGGCGGTGATCGACCCTGCCGAGGACAGTCTCTTGATCTTGAGACCCGATCTTTCGGCCGGGGTCCGCACGCTCGGGATCGCTCAGAAGCCGCGCGACCCGCGCTTCCTCTATGTCGGCTGAGATCGCGGGAACCCCTCCGTGCGAACGCTCTATCTCGATCGCAAGAACGCCGCCCTCGAGCTCGACGGTGGCGCGCTCGTGATCCGTGTCCCCGGCGAGCGGCCGGCGCGCGTGCCGCTGGGCGGGCTCGAGCGGGTGGTGGTGCGTGGTGCCGCGACCATCGCCACCGGTGCTCTCGCGGCACTGCACGAGCACGACGTGGGGCTCGTCCTGCTCTCGGGCCGGCGCGGCGAGCCCACGGCGACCCTGCTCGGCCGCCCGCACGCCGACGTGACGATCCGCCTCGCCCAGCTCGAGGTCGCTCGCGACGCCGCGGCGCGGCTCGCCCTCGCGCGTCGCTTGCTCGAGGCCAAGCTCGCGGGCCAGCTCAGGCTCGTGGGCGAGCTTCTCGAGGCGCGTCCCGACCAGCGGCGACCGCTGCTCGGGGCGCGGGCGGCGATCGAGGCGGCGCGGGAGAAGCTCGCGGCGGCCGAGGCGTCGGGCCTGCTCGGTCTCGAGGGGACGGCGGCGGCGGCCTATTTCCAGGCCCTCGCGGCGGTCCTTCCGCCGTCGCTCGGCTTTTCGGGTCGCAACCGCCGGCCGCCGCGGGATCCGGTCAACGCCTGTCTCTCGCTCGGCTACGCGCTCGCCACCCACGAGGCCGGTAGGCAGGCGCAGCTCGTCGGGCTCGACCCTCTCCTGGGCTTCCTCCACGCGCCGGTCCCGGGCCGACCGGCGCTCGCCTGCGATCTGGTCGAGCCCGTCCGCTGCCACGTCGACCGGCTGGTCTGGCGGCTGTTCGCCGAGGGACGCCTTCGGGCCGAGCACGCGAAATCCACCGCCGAGGGCTGCCTCCTCGGTAAAGCCGGCCGGGAGATTTTCTACCTGGCCTTCGAGGCCGAGCTCGGAGCCCTGCCCCGCCTGTTGCGACAGATGGCGGCCGCCCTGGCGCGCGAGCTGCGTGCCCGGCCGCAACCGGAGTGGCTCTCGTGCTGATCCCGGTCCATCTCGACGCGGTCGAGACTCCCCTCCTGGTCGCCCTCGACGGCCCCTCGCTGATCGTGCGGCGCGCGGGCGCGGCCGATCTCCGCCTGCCGCTGCGGCGGCTCGCCCGGATCAGTGTCCGCGGTCCCGTGACATTCGCCGCCGACACGCTCCCGGCCTGCCTCGCCTCGGGCGTGCCGGTCGCCTTCCTGGACGGCCAGGGCCGGGCCCTCGGCCAGCTGCTGCCGCTGCATCGGCGCAACCAGGACCTCGCCGCCCTGGTGGACGAGGCGGTCGCCTGTGGCCGCTTCGCGGCGATCCGTGCGGATTGGCGGGCGGCGATCGTCCGCCGCTCGGCGATCCGGGCGGTCACCGCGCTCGGTCTGAAGGTGGCCGACCTCCGGGCCCGAACCGTCCGCCTCGCCGCCGCGCACGCGGTCGACCGCGCGGGAGCCCCGGTCGCCACCGAGGAGCTCGAGGAGCGCTCGCGGGCGCTGCTCGACGGGTTCGTGGCCGAGCGGTTGATCGAGGAGGGTGCGGGTCTCCGTTTCCAGGGCCTCGACCCGGACCTCGACCTGGCGGCCGATCTGCGAACGGCCCTCGCCTTCGAGCTCTGGCCCGCGATCCGCGAGCTCGCCCGCTATTTCGCGCGCCACGGCGCCAAGCACGGCAGCGAGAAGGCGCTCCAGGCGCGGATCGTGCGCCGGTTCGAGGCCTCTCTGCCCCGCCTCGATCGTGCCTTCGGGGAGGCGCTCGCTCTCTTGCGCCGTTGTCTGCGGGAGGTACTCCATTGAGTGTCCGCGCCGGTCAGTGGCTCGTAGCCTACGACATCGCCTGCCCGCGCCGGCTCGCCCGGGTCCATCGACTGATGACCGGCTGGGGCCTGCCGGCGCAGTATTCGGTGTTCCTGCTGATCGCGACCCGCGAGGCGGTGGGGACTCTCGTGGGCGAGCTCGCCCCGCTCGTGCATCCGCGGCAGGACGATGTCCGCATCTTTCGCCTCGAGCCCGGCTGGATGCGCAGCCTCGGCGCACCCACGCTGCCGCGCGGTGTTCTCACGCTCTTCGCGAGTCTCGCGGATCCCGACCGCGCACGCGGTCGGGAAGCATCGCAGCGGCTCGATCACGCGCCGGCGTTCGGCGGGCCGTCGCGTCGGCCGGGGCGGTGAAGAGTGCGGCAGTCGTCGCGCGCGGCCCCGCCCCCACCCGATCCTGAGAAAGCCGCGGCTGCCGGCCGCCGCCGGCCCCCTCAACCGACAGCGCGGGCGGCGAGAGCGCGGAGCTTGGCCTGGAAGAGCGGGCTCTCGAGCACGGCCTTGTTGACCACCGAGCCGGGCGGCCGGCCGGCCAGCACGTCCAGCACGTGGCGGACGTCGGCCGCGCCGTTGCCGGCGAAGCACTGATCGGTCCAACAGAGCGCGTGCGGTGTGCAGATCACCGTGTCGAGCGAGAGCAGAGGTTCGTCGGCCGGGCAGGGCTCGATCTCGAACACGTCGAGCCCGGCGCCGGCGAGCCGGCCTTCGACCAGCGCCCGGTAGAGCGCGCGTTGATCCACCACCGGGCCGCGGGCGGTGTTGATCAGGAAGGCAGTCGGCTTCATGAGCGCGAGCCGCTCCTCGTTCACGAGGTGACGGGTGGCGGGTGAAAGCGGTACCGAGACCGACAGGAAATCGCTCTCGCGGAACAGCGTTTCCATCGACACGAGTTCGACGCCGAGCTCGCGGGCGAGCGCCGGGTCGACATAGGGGTCGTGGGCGATGTGGCGCATGCCGAAGGGTGCCGCCAGGCGGAAGACCTCGGCGCCGATATTGCCGATCCCGAGCTGACCGAGCGTGCGGCCCACGAGGCCCACGCCCATATGTTCCGAGCGCCGCGCCCAGCCGGCCGGCCCCTGCCGGCAGAGCTTGTCCTTGATCAGGAGCTTCTGCGAGAGGGCCAGGACGAAGGTCAGGATCGAGACCGCGACCGGCCGCCGCACCCCCTCCGGCGTGATGGCGAGCGCGATGCCGGCATCCGTGCAGGCGTCGACGTCGACGCTGTCGTAGCCCACCCCGAAGCGGGCGACGAGGGCGAGCCTGCCGTCCTTCGGAACCGAGGTCCGGTCGAAGCGGGGTACGAGGAGGATCAGAGCGTCGCAGCCCTCGAGGCCGGCGGCCGGCATCACACCGTCGACCGAGTCGACCCAGACGAGTTCGATGTCGCCCCGGCTCGTGAGCGGTCCGAGGTCGAACATCGGGTATGTGGGCGTGCCGTCCGGCTTGCGGAAATCGCCGCTCAACGCCACCCGGTAACGGGCCATGGCCGGTCTCCCCTCCCCTCAGCGCTTCTTCGACTTGCCGCCCTTGTCGGTCTTGCCGGAGCCGGACTTGCCCTTGCCCGACGCGGCGGGCGGCGGATCGGTCGGCTCCCGCGCGGGCTCGGCGCCCCCGGCCTCGGCACCTTCGATGCCGGCCCGGATCCCGTCCACCCCGGCCTTGACGGCCGCCTGGAGCGCCCAGACGTCGCCCGAATAGCAGAGAAAGTCGAAGCCTCGGTGCCAGTAGTCGATGCCGGTGGCGACATCCGGCACGAGGCGGCCGCAGGCCTTGCCGTGCTCGCGGCAGGCGCGCGCCACCCGCTCGATCGCATCGAGGAACTTCTTGTGGTGGAACTCGCCGGGGATGCCGAGCGAGGCCGAGAGGTCGAAATGGCCGACCCAGAGGCAGTCGACCCCGTCGAGCGCGGCGATCTCGAAGGCGTTCTCGACCCCGGCCGCGGTCTCGATCTGGCAGAAGAGCGTGGTCCGCTCGTTCGCCTGGGCGAGCTTCTCGAGCACGGGGCCACCCGAATAGCCGTCGTGGGCGATACCGAGGGCGACACCGCGGCGCCCTTCTGGTGTGTATTTGAGGCAGTCCAGGATCGCCCGCGCTTCCCGGACGTCGTTCACCATCGGCAGCATGATGCCCTCGGCCCCCGAGTCGGCGGCGCGGGCGATGTGGTGGTACTCCTTCGACGGCACCCGGACGATCGCGGGCAGCCGCGCCGCCTCGAAATAGCGCATCGCGGCCTTGATCGTCTCGTACCCGAAGCCCGAATGCTCGCAGTCGAACAGAACGAAGTCGCAGCCGGCGTTCTTGAGAATGTGGCCGATACCCGGGGTCGCGAACTCGACCACGAAATGGCCGACCTTGACCGCGCGCGAGCGGGCCATCGCCTTGAGCGCCATGCCGCCTCCCCAGGATTCTCTAGTCACCTCGAGTCGCGGGTAGGGCCGGCCGCCGCGGGGGTCAAGCCGCACGTGGGCAGCCCTCACCCGCGGGCTGGGCCGATGCGGAATCCGCAGCGCGTCCCGCCGCCGTTGCATCGGGCCCCCCGCTTTGGCACCTCTGGGCCCGACGCACAGGGGAGGCCGACATGGTGAGCGCACCGTCACGGGCGATCCGTCTCTTCGGCACCGAGGAACCCTTGCCCGAGCGGCGAGAGCTCGTGGCCGGGCCGCTCCGTTGCACCCTCGAGGCGGGCAATCTGCGCTGGATCTCCCTCGGCGGGATCGAGGCGATCCGCTCGCTCGCCTACATCGTCCGCGACCGCGATTGGGGCACCTACAACCCGACGATCACCGACCTCGTGGTCGAGCAGCGAGCCGACGGCTTCACCGTTTCCTATACCGCACTCGCCGCGGACGCCGACCAGGCCTACCGTTACCGGGCAAGGATCGAAGGCCGGGCCGACGGCAGCCTCCTCTTCGAGGGCGAAGGCGAGGCGCTGACCGACTTCGTCACGAACCGCACGGGCTTCGTCGTCCTCCACCCGGTGAGCGTCTCCGGTCGACCGCTCACCGTCGAGCACGTCGACGGCCGCGTGGTCGAGAGCCGCTTCCCCGAGCTCGTCGATCCGATGTGCCCGTTCCAGGACATCCGCGCGCTCACCCACGAGGTGCTGCCGGGGGTGCGGCTGCGCTGCCTCATGGAGGGCGAGGCCTTCGAGATGGAGGACCATCGCAACTGGATGGACGCCTCCTACAAAACCTATGTCCGCCCGCTCGCCAAGCCCTGGCCCTACACCATCGCCAAGGGCGAGCGGGTGAGCCAGCGGGTCACCCTCGAGGTCCGCGGCGAGGCGCCGCGCGCCGCGGCCGCCGGCGGCCCCACCTCGGTGACCGTGAGGGTCGGCGAGCGCCCGGTCGCACGGATGCCGGCTCTCGGTCTCGCAGCCCCGGCCGAGCATCTCGCGGGTGCCCTCGGCCGGGCCGAGCTTTTGGCCCGCGCCCGTCCGGCCTTCCTCGTGGTCCACCACGACCCGCGTCGCGGCCACGGCGCGGCCGAGCTCGCCCTCGCCAAGGAACTCGGCAGCCGACTGGGTTGCCCGCTCGTGCTCGAGGCCGTGCTGCCCTGCCTGGACGACGAGGGCCGCCCCACCGACGATCTCGCCGTGCTGCGGCGCGACGTGGCGGCGCTTCGGGCAGCGATCGACACCGCGCGGGTCGCCTTCGCGCGGGTCGCGGTGTCGCCCGCCTGCGATCTCAAATGCACCCTGCCGGGCAGCGTCTGGCCGAAGGCGCCGGGCTGGCGCGAGCTATTCGAGGTGGCCCGCGAGGCCTTCCCGGGCGTGCCCGTGGGCGGTGGGATGTTCTCCTACTTCACGGAGCTCAACCGCAAGCGGCCACCGGCCGAGCTGCTCGACTTCGTCTGCCACACGGGCTGCCCGCTGGTGCACGCGGGCGACGACGCCACGATGATGGAAAATCTCGAGGCGCTGCCGTGGGAATACGCCACCACCCGCAGCTTCGCGGGCTCGACCCCCTACTGGATCTTCCCCACCGCGATCGCCATGCGCGACAACCCCTATGGTCGGGTGCCGGCCGAGAACCCGAACAACATCCGCCAGGCGATGAACCGGGTCGACCCGCGCGAGCGGGCGCTGATCGGCGCCGCTTGGTACGCGGGCTATCTCGCCCATGCGGGCCGCGCCGGGCTCGCCGCCGTCACCCTCGCCGCGATCGGCGGGCCCTCGGGGATCGTCGTGACACCTCAACCGGAGCCCAGGCCCTGGATCGACGCGGCGGGCGTGACGCTCGTGCCCTCCTACCAGGTGATCCGCGCGCACACGGGCCTCGCCGGCGGTACCGTCCTCGAGACGCAGTCCGACGCTCCCGGCACGGTCCAGGCGCTCGCCGTCCGCAAGGCCGAGGCGACGTTCGTCACCCTCGTCAACCTCACGCCCGAGGAACGGCTCGTGCGGCTCGAGGGGCCGGGCCTCGACGGCCTCGTCGGCCGAAGGCTCGAGGAGGGAAATTTCGAGGCCGCCTGCCGCGACCCCGACCTGCTGGTCGAAGGCCCCGGCGAGCCGCTCGGCCGCGAGGTCCGGCTCGGCGCTTACGCTGTACTGGTTGCACGCTCCGACTGAGTCGGTCCGGCCCCGCGCGCTCCTGCGGCCGCCGGCCCGGGCCCTTCAGAGGCCGCGGGCCAGGGTCAGCACCTCGGCCGGGCTCTTGTCGAGCTCCGCCTGGGCGGCGAGCCGGACCGGGGCGTTGACCTCGCCGTAGCCGGCATAGCCGCCTCGCCGCTCGATCAGCTCGAAGAAGAGGCCGTTGATCGATCGGGTGTAGAGGTGGAGGAGTTCGCCCGCGCGATCGCGGTCGTAGAGGATGCCGTGTGCGCGCATGGCCTCGAGCCGCTCGGGCTCGAGATCGAAACGGGCCTCGAGATCGGCGTAATAATTGTCGGGGATCGGCAGCCGCAGCTCGACCGGGATCGCCCGGGCGGCCGCGAAGAGATCGCGGCAGGCGATCGCCAGATGCTGGGCACCCGCTCCGGCCGTCCGGGCGAGGAAGCGGCCGGCGGCCGAGGTCTGCGAGGGCGAGCTGTTGAGCACGATCCGAAGCCGACCCACCGGCGCCTCGAGGGCACGGCTCACGATCGGTCCGCGTGGATCGACGAGGTCGGCCCGGCGGGCGGGTTCGAGGCCGAGGAGTGCACGATAGAAGAGGGTCCAGCTCGCGAGCTCGGTCGGTGGCACCACCTGGGCCACGTGGTCGAAACCCAAGAGACCGAGGTCGGGGGCGGGTTCGGGATCGGGATCGGGCAGGAAGTCGATCTCGTGGAAGGTGGCACCGGGCCGCGCCGGGTCGAGGAAGAACAGCAGGCTGCCCGCCACCCCGCGGACCGCCGGGATGACGAGCTCGCCCGCGCCCACCGGCGAGACGAAGGGGGTGGCCCGCAACGCCTCGGCCCGCGCCCGCGCGCGTTCGGCCCCGTCGGTCTCGATCGCGAGCGCCGCCACCGAAAGCCCGTGGAGGAGCTGGAAGGCGTGCGGGAAGCCCTCTTCCTCGAGATTGAGGATGATCGCCACGTCTCCCGCCCGGTAGAGTTCGACCCGCTTGGAGCGGTGCCGGTGGGTACGCGACAGGCCGAGCGCGCGCAGCGTCGCGCGAAAAGCGGGGGCCCGCTCGGCCGCCTCGACGAACTCGACGAAGCCGAGCCCGCGGGGCTCGGGACGGGGCGGCAGCGAGCCGCGGCCGAGCCGCTCTTCGAGGAAGAGAAAGGAGCGCATCCCGTCGGTCGCCGCCTGGCGCGCCGAGGTCGAGCGGAAATCGTCCGAGAAGATCTCGTGGCTGAGCCAGCCATCCCAGCCGCCGGCGAACAATTCGCGTAGCACGCTCTCGACGTCGAGCTCGCCCTGGCCCGGGAAGCAGCGATAATGCCGGCTCCAGAAGAGCGGGTCCATGGCGATCGACGGCGCGTCCGCGGTCTGGACGAGCACGATCTTCTCGGGTGGCACCTCGCGGATCGGCGCGGTGGTCGAGCCGCGCACCAGGAGATGAAAGGTGTCGAGGATCAGGCCGAGGGCCGGGTGGTCGACCCGCCGGACGAGGTCCCAGGCCTGCCGCCAATCGTTCACGAACCGGCCCCAGGCGAGCGCCTCGTAGCCGACGACGAGGCCGCGCCGGCCGGCACGCTCCGCGAGAAGCCGCAGGTCCTCGACCAGCCGTTCGGGCTCGCCGCCGGCGTCGGGGCGGGTCTGCGAGCAGACGAGGAGGAGCCGGGTTCCGAGCCGCTCCATGAGGTCGAGCTTCCGCTCGAGCCGGTCGAACATCCGCGCCCGCTCGGGCGGCGGCAGGCCCTCGGCGTCGCGAAAGGGCTGCAGCGCCACGATCGAGAGGCCGAGCTCGGCCGCCCGGGCGCGAACGTCCTCGGGTGTGCCGCCGTAATAGGTGAGGTCGGCCTCGAACAGCTCGATCCCGTCGAAGCCCGCGGCGGCGGCCGCCTCGAGCTTGTCGGCGAGCGTCCCGGCCATCGAGACGGTGGCGATCGCGCGTCGCATGCCCGGCTCCGCTCGGCGTCTCCCGGACGTCGGGGCCCGTGGTCGACGCCTCGGACGGTAGAGCTACACGAGCCGCACCGGCCCCGCCAGCGGCGAGGCTCCGAGCCGTCGCGGCGCCTGCGGCATCGGCTGCCGGCTGGCGCTCTCGAAGGCCCGAGCGGCGCGCAGCACGAGCGCATCGGCGTGTTTCGGTCCCACGATCTGCAGCCCGATCGGCAGCCCTTCCGCGGTGAAACCGCAGGGTACCGTGGCGGCGGGCTGTTGGCCGAGGTTGAAGGGCCAGGTGAAGGGCGTCCACTCGGTCCAGCGCCGATATGGTCCCCCGGCCGGCACCTCGCGCCCGGCCTCGAAGGCCGGGATCGGCAGGGTGGGCGTGAGGAGGAGGTCGAATTCCTCGAAGAGCGCTTCGATGCGCTCGGCACAGGCCGCCCGCTCGAGCCGCAGCTCCAGGAGCCGGGTGGCGGTCACCCGCCCACCCTCCTCGGCGATCTCGGCGAGGCCCGGGTCGATCCAGCCGCGCCGCTCCTCGGGAATGCGGCCGACGAGGAAGGCGGCCGAGGCGTACCAGTGGCACTCGAAGAGGGCCCGGGCGTCGCCGATGCCGGGATCGCGCTCGACGATCTCGGCGCCGAGATCGGCCAGGACCGAGAGCGCGCGCGCGAAGCCCGTACGGATCTCCGGATCGACTCGGGCATGGCCGAGATCGACGCTCGCGAGAAGCCGCAAGCCCGAGATCCCGCCCTCGAGGCCGATCGTGTGGTCGATTCCCCGCCGCGGCAGGGCGTACCAGTCGCGCCGATCGGGACCGGCGAGGACGTTCAGCATGAGCGCCGCTTCGGCCACGGTCCGCGTCATGGGCCCGACGTGGCTCACGGTACCGAAGGGCGAGGCGGGCCAAGTGGGGACGAGGCCGAAGGTGGGCTTGAGCCCGACGATCCCGGTGAAGCCCGCCGGCATGCGGATCGAGCCGCCGCCGTCCGAGCCCTGGTGCAGGGCACCCATGCCGAGGGCGGCGGCGACCGCGGCACCACCCGAGGAGCCGCCGGCGGTGCGGCTCGTGTCCCAGGGGTTGCGGGCCACCTCGCCGAGTGGATTGTCGGTCACCCCCTTCCAGCCGAACTCGGGCGTGGTGGTCTTGCCGAGGATCGCGACACCCGCCTCGCGCAAGCGCGCGACCGGTGGGGAGTCGACCGCATCGGGCGGATCGCCCTCGGTGGTCCGGCTGCCGCGGCGGGTGGTGAAGCCCTTCATGAGGTTGAGGTCCTTCACCGAGGCCGGCACGCCGTCGATCGGCCCGAGCGGGCGGCCCTCGCGCCAGCGCGCCTCGCTCGCCCGGGCCGCCTCGAGGGCGCCCTCGGCATCCACCAGGGTGAAGGCGCCGACCTCGCCGTTCCAGCGCTCGATCCGCTCGAGACAGGCTTTCGCTACCTCGACGGGCGAGAGCGCGCGGCGGCGAAAGAGGCGGACGAGCTCCTGGGCGGAGAAGAGAGCGGGGTCGGTGGCGGTCACGGCTGTCCTCCGAGAGGCTGTCCGATGCCTAGCCCGCCGGCGGGGTGTCGAACAGTCGGGCCGCGCGAGGCCACCACGCGTCGCGGCGTCGAGGCGATGCCCGGCCCGCCGGTCGGGCCGAGCGAGCGGCACGGGGGTCGTACCCGGGTCTCTCCGCGGGTCGCGGTCGCGGACAGGGTGGCGACGGCATTAACCGAAGTTTAGGAAAAGGATGGTGGAATGGGTGCGGTCGGACCGGATCGGCCGGCCCGATCGGTCGGAGTGGCCATCATGACGGCTCGCGGCTCGGGGATGCTGCTCGCCCTCCTCCTGCTCGGTACGGTGCCCGCGGCGACCGCACAGGTCCCCTCGGGCGTGGCCCGGATGCTCTGCCACGACTACAAGGAGCTGGTCCGCCAGCTCGGCGCCCGCTACGACGAGGTGCCGGTCTCGATCGGCCTGCAGAGCAACGGCAATCTCATCCAGGTGTTCAGCTCGCCGCGCACCGGCACCTGGACGATCCTGAGCGTGGCGCCGGACGGCACCGGCTGCGTCGTCGCCGCCGGGCGGAGCTGGGAGACCACGACGCCGCCCCCGCGCGATCCGCCCGCCTGAGCGCCCGCGCCCATCGCCGGGGCAACCGGCGGCAGATGATGCCACCGACCTCGGCAGCCGCCCGTCGGCGGCGCGCTGGCGCCCGCCGCCGCGAGGCTGCGCCCGCCGGTGCGCGGGACAGTGTGGACCTTCGCCGATGGCGCCCGGTTCGCCTGCCGCTCGTCCGAGCGACCCTGGTCGGGCCAGGGGCAAGACGCGACCGGGTGGGAGCGCCGCGGATCGCCCGCGGACACGGCCGGACCGGATCCTCCAGCGGCGGGGGCGACCCGCCTGGACGAGCGGCGCGCCACCGCGTAGCTCTTTCGACCGGGCGGCCGCACCGGTCGCCGCGGGAGAGGGTGTGAAGCCTCCGGTCCTGCCGCCGGTCTACAGCCTCGCGCTGGTCGAGCGCGGCCGCGATCCGTTCGCGCACGCCCGAGCGCGGCTCGCGCGAGGCGTCGAAGACGGGCTCATTCTGCTCGAGGACCGCGGCGACCGGCTCGAGCTCGCTCTGCTGCTGGAGCCGGACCGCGACCGAGCGGCCTGCCTGCTCCTCCTGCCGACGCTCGCGGTGGCCACGGCCGACACGCTGGCCGCGCATCTGCCGCCCATGATGCCGGTCGGGCTCGTCTGGCCGCAGCGGCTCCTGGTGGACGGGGCGGAAATCGGCCGGCTGCGCTTCGCGATCGGCCCCGGGCCGGCCGAGGCGCCGCCCGCCTGGCTGCTGCTCGGCGTCTCGCTCGACCTGATCGGCCCCGCCTCCGAGCCGGGGCGCGATCCCGAGCGGATCGGGCTCGCCGAGGCGGGGGCCGGCGAGGTCGACACGGCGCGCCTCGCCGAATCCTGGAGCCGGCACTTCCTGAGCTGGCTCGACCGGCTCGAGAGCGAGGGCTTCGAGCCGGTGCGGGCGAGCTGGAACGCCCGCTGTCACGAGCGCGGCCGGCGGGCCACGCTGGTTCTCGCCGGCCGGGCACGGACGGGGACGGTAGGCGGGCTCGAGCGCGACGGCGCGTTTCGGCTCGGCGAGACACGGCTGTCGCTCGACACGGTGCTGGGCGAGCTCGGTTGAGCCACGTGGGGCCGCTGGCGACGCCCGCGCCCGTGGGCTCGGTCCAGGCGGGCTCCTCCTCGGGTCCGGTCGTGCGGTCCGCCGCGACGACACAGCCGGGTCGGTGCGGCGCCGCTTCGGGTCGGCGGTCTTCCGCCGGCAAGGTCCGGAATGGTTGCCGCGGCGACGGATGCCGGGCGTCGGGTTTGACGAGGGGCTACGAAGATGGTCGCAGTCGCGCTCCCGAACCTTGTGCGCCGCCGCGGTTCGAGAGGAGACGTCGGCGTCGGGGGGAGGCGTCGGCGGTAGCCCGCCTCCGCGACCAGTGAAGAGGGCGAGTGCGCTGTCCCCGGGGCTGCGCCCGAACCGGCGGCCGGTCGCACCGAACACGTCGTTCGCGGTGTCGAGCCGCCAGCCGCCACCGGCCGCCGGACGGAAGCCGACCGCCCCTTGGACGCGGCGTTCGGGACCCGGACCACGGCCGAGGACGGGACGGCGGCCGAGGCGGGACGGAGCATGCCGGCCCGCGCCACCGGGAAGACCGAGGCACCGGAGCGCGCTCGCTGCCCCGCGGGCGCGAGAAGCCGGGAGTCCGGTGCTCCCACGGGCGGCGGTGCGAGGGGGTGACCGGACCCGCCGAAGCTCGCCGGGACCGCGCGACGCGAGGCCCTTCCGGTGCCCGCCGCCGAACCCGTGACCGAAGACGAGCGACGGCCGCGAAGCTCGAAACGGTACGGGCGATCGCTGCGGCCGCGCGAAACGATCGGCTCGGCGGCCGGCGGCCGACCGCCGGAAACGGCCGGCCGCGCGCCCCCACTCCTCTCCGGGCGTGGAGCCTCGCAGCGACGACCGGCCGTCGGCCCCCTCGGCCCGGTTCGGCGGGAGACCGCTCGCCGGCCGGGCTCCGCCCCGCTCGTCCTCGGCGGAAGGCGCCGCCGAGCCGCACCGACGAGCGCGCGGGGGCGGTCCGGGAACCCCCGGCCGAAGGTGTGGCGGGGTACGCGCCGACGAGGCGCGACCCCAGACCCCCGGGCGGACGGGCGACGAGGGCCGACGCAGCGACGGCATCGAACGGCCGGACTCTCGGCGTCGCGAGCGTCCGCGAGCCGTCCGGCGCCCTGGTTCGCACCCGCCCGCGGGGCGGCCGGACCCGATCGGCTCCCCGGCCCGTCCCGCGGCCTCGCCGCGAGCCCCGCGGCACCGGCGCCACCGCGTCCCGTCCGAGCGCTCCGGGCCGCTACCGATCGGTGAGACCGTCGGCGCATGCGGGCAACGGTGCTGCCGCCGCCGGCGCTCGTCTCCACTGGCGCGGGGCGATCTCGATCGGTCCCCTTAAGGGGCACAGGCAACGCGCCGTGGCGCGAGTCGGTCTTCTTGGTCGGGGCCGGGTGCCGGTGGAGGGAGTCGCGGCGTCGGCGCGACGGCAGGCGGGGCGAGCGGCGGGCCCGCCGGTCTCGCGGGTGGCAGGCCGCGGTCGAGGACGTCGGGGCGGTACGTTGCCGTCATGGTCGCCACCGGAGCGAGAGCGAATACCTCGCGGATGCCCACGGGCGGTCTTTTCCGGAGCGGGAAAGACCGTCCCCGGAGGAAGCGGACTTCGACCAGATCGGCCGCGGCGCTCGTTTCGCGCGCGTGTGGGGTGGGGCCCGTACCTCGCGTACCGGGCGCGGAACGTCGGGCTGCGCCGCGCGCGATCCCGCGAGGCTTGACGGGCTCGGCCCCGAGCCGCTCCCGGCAGATCCGCCCGAGCCGCGACCGGCGGCCGCCGGACGATCTCCGCCCCGGCCGTCTTCGACAGGGGACGACGGAAAGCCCCGCTCGAGTCCGGCACGGCACGCCCCGCTTCGGGAGAGCGTCGGGCCGTGGGCGTGGCGCACGGGCCGCGAGGGTGCCACGATGCCGGCAGCGGTCGAACCACGCTGGGCACGCGGACGGGGGCCGCGGCTCCGCGGGTGTATCCGCGGGTGTAGAAGAGGAGGTCGAGCGCGTTGCGTCTGTTACGAGCGATCCGGCTCGATACGAGCGACGAGCGGGTGTTCCCGGCCGCCGCTGGCGAGGGCGAGTGGCTCGTGACCGGAAGCCCGCTCTGGGCCGGCGTCGATCCCGAGACGCTCGACCCCAAGGTGCGGCTCGCCTTCGCCCAGGGCTTTCTCGGGATCGCGAGCTTCGGCTTCGCGAGCCTCGCCGCCGCCGGCCCGATCGACCCCGCGGAGCTCGACCGGCTGCGTTCCCTGCTCGCCGACCGACTGGTCGAGCGCGCGGGCGCGCCCGATCGGACGACGGCACTCGCGGCCGCCGTCGAGCTGCTCGAGGACGCTCTGGCCCTCGCCCGCGATCTGGCGCCGGGCGCACTGCTCGCGATCGAGCGCCGTGTCGATCCCGTGACGGGCGAGCTGCGCGAACGGATCCGCCGGCTCGAAGCACCGCCCGGTGTGCACGCCCGGGTCTTCGAGTTCGTGGCGCAGCCGGAGGTACCGGAACCGGGGAACCCCGACCCGGACGGGACCGCCGGGGAGGAGAGCGCGCCTCGGATCGAGGGCGAGGGAGGCAAGCGGTGACGAGGCGACCCGGGTTCGCAGCCCGGTTGTCGAGGGCTTCGGTCGGGAGAGCGGGTGGCATCACGCGATCCCACACCGGGGGTCTCGTGCGAGGCGGCCGGACGCGGGCGGGCCGGGCCGGCTCGCGGCGATCCAGGAGCTTCGAGGGGATTACCGACGCCTCTCTCCTGGGCCGGCGAGCGCGACGGGAACGCTCCGGGCGCGGTCCCGCCGAAGGCCCGTGGTCCGAAAGCGGGGAGGCCGAAGCCGGGCCCTCGATCGACCCCGCCGGGCCGGTGCCCCGGCTTCGTCCGGTCCGCTCCCGTGAGCGGGCGGGGCAAAGGGAAACGCGCACGGGCGGGGCCCGGAGCGTGGGGTAGGCCCGACGACGGACCCGACCGGCCGGGCTCGCCCCCCGCGGCACGGAGCCGGGAGGTTCCACCCGGGCACCGGGGGCGCGTACCGGATCGGGACGGGCGGAGGAACGGATCGCACGGAGAGTGACGGGGGCGAGGGATGAGAGAGCCGATCGACCCGACCGGGGCCGCGCCCGATTTCTGGCGAGCCTCGCTCTGGCACACGCTCGAGCGCGACGCGGCCGGCCGCCACCGCCCGACCGACGCGTTCCTGCGCGGCTGGCTCGAGCGGCCCGAGCTCGTGCCGCCGGAGGAGGCCGGGCCGGCCGAGCGAGCACTGCATGGGGCACTCCTGCGCAACCCGCGGCGGCCGATCACGCCCGTGAGCCTGCTCGCCCTCGAGGACCGGGACGCGCGCGAGAACTGGGAGTTGTTCGCTGCCTTCCGCGATCATCTGCTCGCGTACCCCAGCCTCGAGGACGCCTATCTGGCACTCTTCGCCGAAGGCAGGGTGCGGCTGCCCCCGCCGTTTCTCGACGGTCTCGTCCAGGCGATCCTGCGCGGAATCCTCGAGGAGAACCGCGATCCGTTCCGGGCGCGGGCGGCCGAATGCTTCTTCCGGCCGCAACGGGCGAGCGTGGTCGAGGGTACGGTGTTCCTGGCCGACGAGGCGACGGTCGAACACCAGGCTCGGACGGGCGGGCTCGGCCGGCTCGGCGAGCTGCTCGTGCAGGCGCAGGTACCGCTGCCGCGCGTCGAGCTCGAGATCCTGAGCCTCGAGAACGCGCGAAACTATTGGGCGCGGGCCGACCGCTTCGACCTCGTGCTCGACCTCGGCTTCGGCCGCGAGGGGCTCGACGCGCTGGCGCGTGTGCTCGAGGCCTGGATCCACCACATGCTCGACGTTCCCTTGCGGATCGAGCCCGTGGCCCGCATCCGCGACGAGCGCTGGTCCTGGCACGTGGGCCTCGATGCCGAGGCGAGTGCGATCTTGAACGCGCTCTGGGCCGGCGAGACCCTCGACGAGGAACGCTCGGCGCGGCTCCTCGCGTTGTTCCGCCTCGAGTTCCGCGAGCCGAGCCTCGTCCTGCCGGCGCTGCGCGGCCGACCGGTCTATCTGGGGCTCGCCAGTGAAGCCTCCGGGCGAGTACGCTTGAAGCCGCAGAACCTGCTCGTGAACCTGCCGCTCGCCGCGGCCGGCTGAGCGCTCCGGGAGAAGGCGATGGACGAGGACGTCCTCAACATGAGCCTCAGGAAGTTCCTCAAGAAGGTGGGGGTCACGGGGCAGCGCGAGATCGAGCAGGCGATCCGTGCGGCACTCGCCGACGGCAGGCTCAGAGGCGACGAGAAGCTCGAGGCGCGGGTCCGCCTCGAGGTCCCGAAGGCCGGGCTCGACGTCGTGATCGACGGCGTCGTCGAGCTCGCATGAGCGGGCCCGCGGGCCGTAGCGGCGGCACCGGACCGGTCGCCCGCGCCGTGGCCCTGCTCGTGGCGGCGGGGTGCTTCGGCGCGATCGCCTGGAGCGCGCGCGAGCGGCCGACCGAGCTGGTCCGCCCGCCGAGCCCGAGCGAACCGCCCGCGGCGGCGGCGATCGCCGCGCCGGCCAGGTCGAGCCCGATCGGGGCCGACGCCTGCCGGGCGGCCAAGGAAGCGGAGATCGCGGCGATCCGTACCGAGGGCGAGCTCACCGCCGAGCGGCGGATGCGGATCCGCCAGGTCGAGGCCCGGGCCTGCGAGTGAGCGCGGCCGGGCTTCGTTCGAGAGGAGTGCTGCCGGCATGCCGTCCGTCCTGATCACCGGTACCTCGCGCGGGATCGGCGCAGGCCTCGCCCGAGCCTTCGCCGAACGGGGCTGGAGCGTGCTCGCCTGCGCCCGCGACCCGGCCGCGATCCCGCCGATCGCGGGCGCGGTCGAGCGGCACGCGCTCGACGTCACCGACCCGGGCTCGATCGGAGCACTCGCGGCCGGCCTCGCCGGCCGGCCGCTCGATCTCCTGATCAACAATGCCGGGATCTACGGCCAGCGCGACGCCCGGCTCGGGGCGATCGACTGGCCGGCCTTCACCCGCGTGCTCGAGACCAACACGCTCGGGCCCGTGCGGGTGAGCGAGGCGCTCCTGCCGAATCTCCGCTCCGGTCGGCGGCGGACCATCGTCACCGTCTCCTCGGTGATGGGCAGCATCGCCCGGACCGAGAGCGCCGGGGCGCTCCCCTACCGGACCTCGAAGGCGGCGGTGAACATGGCGATGCGCTCGATCGCCCGCGAACTCGCGGACGAGGGCTTCACCGTGGTCGTGGTCCATCCGGGTTGGGTGCGGACCGACATGGGCGGACCCGGCGCGGCGATCGACGTGGCGACCAGCGTGCGCGGGCTTCTGGCGCTGATCGAGCGGCTGCGGCCCGCCGACACGGGCCGCTTCTTCGACTACAGCGGTGCCGAGCTTCCCTGGTAGCGGCGGCTCAGGCCTTGCCGCTGCCCCCGCCCGCGCCCTCGCGGCCCTTGAGGCGGGCCGCCTCTTCGGCCTCGCGCTCGCGCAAATAGTCCTCGGTCGTGCGCGGCCGGCGCGGCGTACCGAGGGCCATCGGGTGGTCGGTCCGCTCGAGCTGGCTCAGCACCCGACAATCGTCGCACATCCGCAACCGCTCGATCGCCTCGGGGTCGCGGAACATCGAATGCACCCCCGCGAGGCGCTGGACGATCCGTTCGATCGAGCTCTTCGTGCCGAAGGGCTTGCCGCAGCGCACACAGCGGGCCGGCTCCTCCTCCTTGAGGACCACCGGCTCGCGGAAGGCGGGGCCGAAACCGAGCCGCGGCTCGAGACGGATCACCTTCTCGGGGCAGGTGCTGCGGCAGAGGCCGCACTGCACGCAGGCATCCTCGACGAAGCGCAGCATCGGTCGATCGGGGTGCGCCTCGAGCGCACCCGTCGGGCAGGCACCCACGCAGGCATGGCAGAGCGTGCAACCTTCGACCTCGACCAGGACCCGGCCGAAGGGAGCCCCTTCGGGCAGAGGCACGACAGGGACCGGGGCGGGGGCACGGGCGTGCAGCGCATCGACCACGAGGCGCAACAAGGCCCGCTTGCCGCCCAGCGGTACGAAGTCGCCGCGGCCGGCCGAGGCCAGCGGCGAGAGCGACCAGAGCGCCTCCTCTAACGGCTCGGGATCGTCGAGAGCGAGGCGGACGAGCCGCTCGCGGCCGAAGCCGAGCCCGTCGAGCAACGCCTCGAGGTAAGCGAGGTTGGCGGCGAGCGCCGCGAGCTCGCCGGCCCTGCTCGGCGGCTCCAGGACGACGAGCCGGGCGGCCCCGAGAGCGAACGGTGCGGCGAGCGCCTCGAGGCCGAGCCCGGCGAGCTCGTCGACGGCGAAGGGTAGGACGCGCGCGGGCAGGCCGCGCCCGAGCCGGGCCGTCGCATCGAGCAGCGGTCCGCCGTGCCGGGCCTCGTGGACGAGGAGCACGGCGTCCGTTCCCCCTGCCCCATGATAGGTGCCCAAGAGGCGTCGCAGCCGCTCGAGGAGGAAAGCCGCGGGTGGGGCTGCGTAGCTCACGGCCCCGGTCGGACAGAGGCCGGCACAGGCGCCGCAGCCGGCGCACACGTAGGGGTCGATCGCGACATGGTCGCCCGCGGGCGTGATCGCACCGGTCGGGCAATGGTCGAGGCAGCGGGTGCAGCCCACCCGGCGCGAACGCGCATGGGCGCAGAGGCCCGGGTCGAGTTCGACCCAGCGCGGCTTCTCGAGCTCGCCCACGAGATCGACGAGGTCGAAAAGCGCGCGCTCGATCGCGAGCGGATCGCGTGGATCGACCCGGCGATAGCCGTCGCGCTTGCCGGGAGCGGTGACGAGCGGCGGCCCGCCCGACAGGTCGAGCACGAGGTCGGCCTCGAGCTCGCTACGCGCCGTCGCCTGGCCGAAGCGCAGGCGGTCGCGCGAGGAGGGCACGGCGATCGCGGCATCCTCGACGGTGGCGCGGAAGGCGCCCAGATGGCCCGCGAGGCGGACGATGCGGCCCTCGAGGATCGGGAACCGGACGCGGGCGGGGGGTAGGAGCTCGCCCGCTGCCGCCAGGAGGAGCGTCGGGGTGAGCCGGTCGGCGATGCGCTCGGCCGCGGCGAGGGCGGTCTCGCCCGACCCGTAGACGAGGCACCGCCCTTCCGAACGCAGCGTGAGGACCGGGACGGGCGGCGGCTCGAGGCCGGCCTCGGCCAAGAGCGCCGCGATCTTGGGCGTGGCGGCCCGGGCCTCGGCCGACCAGCCGGCGCGGGCGCGGATGTCGACGGTGCGCAGGCTCCCCGCTGCTTCGCCCGCCCGCTCGGCGAACAGCGCCGCCTCCTGCTCGCAGGCGACGAGCAAGGGCTCGCCCGCGGCCGCCGCCGCCTCGAGGCGGTCGAGCTCGGCGCGGCAGAGCCGGTCGTGGATCCGGAGCGGCTCGGCGAGCCCGAGGGCCCGCGCGAGGGCCTCGGCGTCGAGCGGCATCGTCCCCTCGCAGCTGCACAAGAGGCAGCGCCGTCCGGCCAGCCGCATCCTTCTCTCCCCTGGGCTCCGCGATCCCGGCCCGGGCTCTACCAGATCGGCCGATGGGCGGGCTAGAATTCGTCCGAGAACGATTGCGGGGAACGCATGGCCAGCGGGACCGAGACGAGCGCCGGTCGGGAAGGCGAACGGCGGCCGGCGAGCGGCGCGACGGCGCGGCTCGAGCTCTCGGTCGTGATCGAGCGGCGGCGGAGCACGAGCCGCTGGGTGGACTGGATCTGGCGGCCGGTCGAGCTCGTGCTCGGGCTGCCGGGCGAGGTGGCGCCGCGCCTGTTGATCGACGACCAGGCCGTGCGGCGCTGGCTCACGGGCCCCGTGACCCTCGAGCTGCACCGCAAGGAGACCGCCGACTATCGGCTCGCGCTCTCGGCCGAGCCGCCGCAACTCTATGTCGTGCTGCGGCGGGAGGAGGGCGACCCCGAGCTTCCCTGGCGGCCGTTCCTGGTCACCGCCTCGCCCTTCGAGGCGCAGGTCTATGCCGAGCCGGGGGACGACATCGTCGAGGCGGTGCCGATGCCCGAACCGGCGCTCGCTTTCGTTCAAGAGTTCGTCGAGCGGCACCATGTCGACGAGCCGTTCCTCAAGCGGCGGCGCAAGGCGCCCGATGCCCCGCCCGACGCGGCGAGCAGCTTCGAGGTCCTGGGCCCGCGCGAGGAGGGATCGTGAGGCGGCCGACCGAGGACGAGGTGGGCTCGTTCCTCGCCCGCTGGTCGCGGCGCAAGGCGGCGGCCCGGCGCGGCACGCCCGAGCCCGAGCCGCCCGCGCCGGCGACCGGCGAGGAGGTCGCCGAAAAGCGGCGCGCGGAGCCGACCGGCGAGACGGGCGGGCCGGCCGGTCCCGGACCGCGGCGCGAAGAGCCCGGCATCGGCATCGATCTCGCGAAGCTGCCGGATCCCGACACGCTCGATGCGGCGAGCGACTTCAGCGTCTTCATGCAGCCGGGCGTTCCGGCCGAACTGCGGCGGCGGGCCCTGCGGCGGTTGTGGAAGGTGAACCCGATCATCTCGACCCCGGACGGGCTCGACGACTACTACGTGGTCAACGACTTCTCCGATGCGAGCACGGTCGTGGCGAACCTCAAGACGCTCTACCGGGTCGGTCGCGGCATGGTGTCGGCGCTCGAGGAAGAGGAAGAGGAGCGGGCAGCAGCGGCGGCGGGCGCCGGGCCCGGTGCGCCGGCCTCCGGCGAGCCGGGGGCGGACGGCACGGGCGAGGGCGTGCAGGCGCCGCTCGAGGAACGCAAGGGCGAGGCGGTAGCATCCCTTCCGCCAGCCGCCGCCGGGGGCTCGGCAGTGACCGAGACGGTGGCCCGATCCACCGGTCCCGACGCCGGGGAGCGCCCCCTTGTCGCAGACGCGGAGCGCAGCTAGAAGTGCTTCAATTCCGGAGCGGGCCGAGCAGGGGGGAGGCCGCGGCCGGTGCGGTGATGACAGGATGGACTCGGTGAGCGGCGCGGTTGGCGAAGCCGTCGGTGAGCCGGACGAAGTCGACCGGCTGCGGGCGGTGACCTGGCGTCTGCTCGCCAAGCTCTTGGCGGCCCCACCGGACGAGGCGACCCTGGCGACGGTCGCCCGGCTCGGTGAGGCTGGCAGCGAGCTGGGCGAAGCCCTGCTCGAGCTCGCGCGGGCGGCACGGGCGAGTACGGTCGAGGCGGCCCGCGAAGAATACGACGAGCTCTTCATCGGCGTGGGGCGCGGCGAGCTCGTGCCCTACGCCTCTTTCTACCGTACCGGGTTCCTGAACGAGCGTCCGCTCGCTCTCCTGCGGGCGGATCTGGCCACCCTCGGAATCGCCCGTGCACCCGGCAACCCGGAGCCCGAGGACCACGCGGCGAGCCTCTGCGAGGTGATGGCGGGGCTCCTCGAGGGTCGGTTCGGGCCGGCCGGCGAGGCGGAGGTGCAACGCTTCTTCGACCGCCACCTCGAGCCCTGGATCGGCCGCTTTTTCGCCGACCTCGAGGCGGCCCGATCGGCACGGCTCTATCGACCGGTCGGAACGGTCGGCCGGCTGTTCGTCGAGATCGAGCGGGCGGGCTTCCGGCTGGCGGCCTGAGCGAGGGGAGCGCGGGTCGAAACGAGACCGGGACGGGGCGAGCAGAAGGAAAGCAGCGGAAAGGAAAGCGGGACATGCGCGAGAACGGCAAGGAGCGGCGGAGCGGCACCGGACGGCGGGAGCTGTTGAAGCTCGCGGGCCTGGGTGCGGTCGCCGGTGCTGCGACGGTGGCGACCCCGGCGCCGCGCGCCGAGGCGGCGGAGGAGCGGCCGAGCGGGCGCGGGTACCGCGAGACGCCCCACGTCAAGACCTACTACGAGCTCGCCCGCTTCTGAGCGCGGCGGCGGATCGACACCCGGAGGGCAGGAGGCCAACATGTTGAGGAAGCGGAGCAACGGGTCGCCGGCACCGGGCGCCTTCGGCCAGCTGCGGGCGGCGCTTTCGGGCGAGACGATCGACCGGCGCGGCTTCCTGCGCCGCTCGGGGCTCACCGCCGGCGGTCTGGCGGCCGCGTCGGCACTGGCGCCCGGCATGGTGACCCGCGCCGAGGCCCAGGCCCAGGCGGCCAAAGGCGAGATCAAGCAGATCAAAACGATCTGCACGCACTGCTCGGTCGGCTGCACGGTCGTGGCCGAGGTGCAGAACGGTGTGTGGATCGGCCAGGAGCCGGGCTTCGATAGCCCGTTCAATCTGGGTGCGCACTGCGCCAAGGGTGCCTCGGTCCGCGAGCACGCGCACGGCGAGCGCCGGCTCAAATATCCGATGAAGCTCGTCAACGGGAAATACACCCGGATCTCCTGGGACCAGGCGATCAACGAGATCGGCGACAAACTGCTCCAGATCCGCGACAAATCCGGACCCGACAGCGTCTACTGGCTGGGTTCGGCCAAGCACAGCAACGAGCAAGCCTATCTGTTCCGCAAGTTTGCTGCCTTCTGGGGCACGAACAACGTCGATCATCAGGCGCGGATCTGCCATTCGACGACCGTCGCGGGCGTGGCCAACACTTGGGGCTACGGCGCGATGACGAATTCCTACAACGACATCCAGAAGTCGAAGCTGATCTTCCTGATCGGCGGCAACCCGGCCGAGGCCCATCCGGTGTCGCTCCTGCACATCCTCCGCTGCAAGGAGCAGAACAACGCACCCTTGATCGTCTGCGATCCGCGCTTCACACGGACGGCTGCACACGCCGACGAGTACGTCCGGTTCCGGCCCGGCACCGACGTCGCCCTGATCTGGGGCATCCTCTGGCACATCTTCGAGAACGGCTGGGAGGACAAGGAGTTCATCCGCAAGCGCGTGTGGGGCATGGACCAGATCCGTGCGCACGTGAAGCAGTGGACCCCGGAGGAGGTCGAGCGCGTCACCGGCGTGCCCGGCAGCCAGCTCAAGCGGGTCGCCATGCTCATGGCCAACAACCGGCCGGGCACGGTGATCTGGTGCATGGGCGGCACCCAGCACACCAACGGCAACAACAACGTCCGTGCCTATTGCGTGCTGCAGCTCGCCCTCGGCAACATGGGCGTTTCGGGTGGCGGCACCAACATCTTCCGCGGTCACGACAACGTCCAGGGTGCGACCGACATGGGCGTCACCGTGGACAGCCTGCCCGGTTACTACGGCCTCGTCGAGGGAGCTTGGAAACACTGGGCGCGGGTCTGGAACGTCGATTACAACTATCTCGTCTCTCGCTTCGGTCCCAAGGATGCCGACGAGAAGACCCGCAAGGCGCTCATGGAGAAAGCCGGCATCCCGGTCTCGCGCTGGTTCGACGGTGTGCTCGAAGCGAAGGAGAACATCGACCAGCCCGACAATGTCCGGGCGATGATCTTCTGGGGCCATGCGCCGAACTCGCAGACCCGCCTGCCCGACATGAAGCGGGCGATGGAGAAGCTCGACCTCCTCGTGGTGATCGACCCCTATCCCACGGTGAGCGCGGTGCTGCACGACCGGACCGACGGGGTCTATCTCTTGCCGGCCGCCACCCAGTTCGAGACGCGAGGCTCGGTCACCGCCTCGAACCGCTCGCTGCAGTGGCGCGAGAAGGTCTTCGGTCCGTTCTTCGAGTGCAAGACCGACCACGAGATCATGTATCTCTTCGCGAAGAAGTTCGGCTTCGCCGAGGAGATGTTCAAGACCATCAAGGTCGAGGGCAACGAACCCAACGTCGAGGACATCCTGCGCGAGATCAACCGCGGGACCTGGACGATCGGTTATACCGGCCAGTCGCCCGAGCGCCTCAAGCTGCACATGGAGTACCAGCACACCTTCGACAAGACGACGCTTCGGGCAGTAGGTGGTCCCTGCGACGGCGACTATTACGGCCTGCCCTGGCCCTGCTGGGGCACGCCCGAGCTCAAGCATCCGGGTACCGCCAACCTCTACGACACTTCGCTGCCGGTGAAGGACGGTGGCTTGTGCTTCCGCGCCAATTTCGGCGTCGAGCGCGACGGCCAGACGCTCCTCGCCGAGGGCAGCTGGCCCAAGGGCTCGGAGATCGAGGACGGCTATCCCGAGTTCACCATGGAGATGCTGACCAAGCTCGGCTGGGACAAAGATCTCACCGATGCCGAGCGGGCCGAGATCGAGAAGGCCGGTGGGCCCAAGGCCAACTGGAAGACCGACCTCTCGGGCGGCATCATCCGGGTGGCGATCAAGCACGGCTGTGCGCCGTTCGGTAACGCCAAGGCGCGGGCCGTGGTCTGGAACTTCCCCGACCCGATCGCCCTCCATCGCGAGCCGCTCTACACGCCGCGCCGCGACTTGGTCGAGAAGTACCCGACCTACACGGATCGCAAGCTGCACCGCCTGCCGGTGCTCTACAAATCGATCCAGGACAAGGACTTCTCGAAGGACTACCCGATCATCCTGACCTCCGGGCGGCTGGTCGAGTACGAGGGCGGCGGCGACGAGACCCGCTCGAATCCCTGGCTGGCCGAGCTCCAGCAGCACATGTTCATCGAGATCAACCCGTTCGACGCCAACAACCTCAAGATCCGCGACGGCGCCTGGGTCTGGGTCGAGGGTCCGGAGAAGGGCAAGGTCAAGGTCAAGGCGATGGTGACCGAAAGGGTCGGCCGCGGCGTCGCGTTCATGCCGTTCCACTTCGGCGGCTGGTTCCAGGGCAAGGACTTGCGCTCGAAGTATCCGGCCGGCGCCGATCCCTATGTGCTCGGTGAGTCGACCAACACGGCGCAGACCTACGGCTACGACTCGGTCACCCAGATGCAGGAGACCAAGACTACCTTGTGCAAGATCTGGGCGGCCTGAGGCAGGAGGAGACGACGATGGCTCGCATGAAGTTCCTGTGCGACGCCGAGCGCTGCATCGAGTGCAACGCCTGCGTCACCGCCTGCAAGAACGAGCACGAGGTCCCTTGGGGCATCAACCGCCGCAGGGTCGTTACGCTCAACGACGGCAAGCCCGGCGAGCGGTCGATCTCCGTCGCCTGCATGCACTGCTCGGATGCGCCGTGCATGGCGGTCTGCCCGGTCGACTGCTTCTACCAGACCGAGCAGGGGGTGGTCCTGCACAGCAAGGACCTGTGCATCGGCTGCGGCTACTGCTTCTACGCCTGTCCGTTCGGCGCGCCGCAGTTCCCGCAGGCCGGCAATTTCGGCTCGCGCGGCAAGATGGACAAGTGCACCTTCTGCGCCGGCGGGCCGGAAGAAGACGGTTCGGACGCCGAGTTCCGCAAGTACGGCCGCAACCGGCTCGCCGAAGGCAAGCTGCCGCTCTGCGCCGAGATGTGCTCGACCAAAGCGCTGTTGGCCGGCGACGGCGACACGATCTCGGCGATCTATCGCGAGCGGGTCGTCGCCCGCGGCTTCGGCTCCGGTGCCTGGGGCTGGGGTACGGCCTACCAGCAGAAAGGTGGCGCCTGATCGGCACGCTTCACCCTAGAGCGCGGCGGCCGGGGGCGACCCCGGCCGCTCGCATCTCACCCGCCCGTTCCGACGGGCACCCCACCCCCGTCCGCGAGCATCCATGGTGATCCTGCTGCGCCTTCTGGCGCTTCTGATCGTCCTCGCCGCCGGCCTCTGGTTCTACCAGGGCTGGCTCGAGGGCCGCACGCCGCCGACCCGGCTCGCCTTGCCCGAGAAAGGCGTGTTCCCCGGCCCTGCCGAGCCCTCCCTCGGCGCCGAGACCGTCGAGCGGCTCCACGACCGAGCTCTGGGACAGAGATACTGATGCGCCGGCCCCTTTCCCTCGCCCTTCTCCTGGCACTTCTGCTCGCCGTTACGGCGGGCTCCACCGGGCGGTCCGCCTGGGCCCAGGCCGCGAGCCCCGAGACCGTGGCACCGCCGGTCAATCTCCAGCCCGAGGGGAGTCGTGCCGACGTCTGGCGGGCGATCCGACAGGGCGACCAAGGCTACGTCTCCGCCCCGAACGCCGCCGGAGGCCGGCTCGTCCAGTCGGAGGGAGAGGTCTGGCGGGAGTTCAGGCTCGGCGCCTACAGGCTCTGGGCCGGCTGGATCCTTCTGGGTATGGTCGGCCTCGTGGCCCTGTTCTTCGCGCTGCGCGGCCGGGTTCCGATCGAGGGCGGGCCCGCCGGCACGACGATCCGCCGGTTCAATGGAGTCGAGCGCTTCGCCCACTGGTTGACCGCGAGCACCTTCATCGTACTGGCGCTCACCGGCCTCAACCTGATGTTCGGCCGGACCCTGCTCTTGCCGCTCGTCGGTAAGGACGTCTTCGCGGCGCTCACCCAATGGGGCAAGTTCCTGCACAATTACCTGGCCTTCGGCTTCATGGTCGGCATCGCGCTGATGCTCGTACTCTGGATTCGCCACAACATCCCGAACCGCTACGACATCGTCTGGATTCTCAAGGGCGGCGGGCTCTTCGGCGGCGGCCACCCGCCGTCCAAGAGGTTCAATGCCGGGCAGAAGTTCGTCTTCTGGTCGGTCGTGCTATTGGGTACGAGTCTGAGCCTTTCGGGACTGCAACTCCTTTTCCCGTTCACGTTCCACTTCTTCGATTCGACCTTCGCCTTCCTCAACAGCTGGTTCGGTACCGCCCTGCCGACCGGGCTCTCGCCCATGGCCGAACAGCAGCTCGCCGTGCTCTGGCACGGCCTCGTGAGTGTGGTCCTGATCGCGATCGTCATCGGCCACATCTACATCGGCTCGATCGGCATGGAGGGTGCCTTCCAGGCGATGGGCTCGGGGCGGGTCGACCTCAACTGGGCACGCCAGCACCACGATCTCTGGGTCGCCGAGCTCGAGCGCAAGCGCGCCCTGCCGGCGGAGTAGGTCGCAACCCACCGTCACGACCGGCCGCCCGATGCGCCGCCTGCCGCTCGCCCTGGCATTGCTCGTCGGGCTCTCCGGCCCGGTGGGCGGGCAGGAACTTCGAGGCCACGGGGGTCCCGTGCGGGCACTCGCCGCCGCCGCTGACGGCGACCTCCTCCTTTCGGGCTCGTTCGACACGAGCCTGATCGCCTGGCGGCCGAGCGAAGGCACGGCGCTCCGGGTCCTGCGCGGCCACGACGCCGGGATCAACGCCCTCGCACTCGACCCCTCCGGCCGCTACGCGTTGTCGGGCGGCGAGGACGGACGGTTGATCCTCTGGGACCTCGAGACGGCGACAGCGCGCTTTCGCCTCGAGCTCGCCGCCAAGGTCGCGGCCGTCGCGCTCGACCCCGTGCACGGGCGTGCCGCGGTCGGGACGGGCGATGGCGCCGTCCATCTGCTCGATCTCGCGACGGGCGAGGCGAGGGCCCGCCTGCTCCTCGAGCGGGCGCGGCCCACGGCCCTTCTCTTCTTGCCGGAAGACGGCGGGCTGCTCGTGGCCGATCATCTGGGCGGGCTCTGGTCGGTCGAGGCCGAGCCCGCACGGCTGCGCGAGCGGCGGTCCGGCTCGGGCTTCGCGATCACCGACCTCGCGCTCGCCGGTCCCCGGACGCTCGCGCTCTCGGCGATCGACGGCACCATCCGGCTGCTCGATCTGCCCGGGCTCGACTCCCGGGGCGAGCTCGTCGGCCACGAGGCACCGGTCCTGGCCCTCGCTGTCGAGCCCGGCAGCGGGCGACTCGCGAGCGGCGACCTCAAGGGCCGGATCGTGCTCTGGACCCTGCCCGAGGGCCGCGCCGAGCGGGTGCTCGAGCCGCACGCCGGGGCGGTCTGGGACCTGGCCTTCGGCGGCCCGCGGCCGGCGCTCTGGTCGGCCGGCAACGACGCCGTGGTCCGCCGCTGGGCGGAGGGCGAGCCCGTACCTTCGCCGCGGATCGGCGCCTCGACCGCCGCGGCCCGCGCCGAGGAGGGCGAGCGGGGCGCCCGGCTGTTCCGCGCCTGCCGGGCCTGCCACACGCTCGGGGCGGACGGCGGCAACCGCGCCGGCCCGACACTGTTCCGCCTGTTCGGGCGGCCCGCCGGGTCGGTGCCCGGCTATCCCTATTCCGAGGCACTCGCCCGAAGCGGCATCGTCTGGACGGAAGAGACGGTCGACCGGCTGTTCGCGCTCGGTCCCGAGACCTTCACGCCCGGCTCCAAGATGCCGCTGCAGCGGATGCCCGATCCGGGTGACAGGGCGGCGCTGATCGCCTACCTCAAGCGCGTCACCGCGCCGGACGGCGGGGCGGGGGAGAAAGGCGGATGAAGGCTTTCCTGGCGGCTGTGGTAGCGGCGGTGGCGATCGCCTGGGGCGCCCACTGGGTGCTCACCAACCGGCTCGCCTGGACGAGCGCCGACCGCTTCGCCGCCGACGAGACCGTTCGGCTCGACCCCGCAGCAGCTGTCCGACCCGGCTTCTGAGCCCTCGGCTCAACGCAGAAGCGCGCGCAGGATCCCGTCGAGCCGCGATCGGCCGGCCTCGGTGGCGACCAGGCGATCCGGATGGCTCGCGAGCAGACCCGCTCGCACGAGCCGCTCGCGGGCGGCCAGTTCCAGGAACGTCTCGACCGGCCTGCCGGCCAGCGCCTCGAGCCGGGAGATCGGGATTCCCTCCGCGAGGCGAAGCCCCATCATGAGCGCCTCGAGGGCTTGAGTCGCGGCGTCGAGAGGCTCCTCGGCCTCGAGCCCGTGGCCGCTCGAACGTACCTGCGCGAGCCAGGCCTCCGGCGCCCGCACCGTCCGGGTGGCGACGCGGCGACCCTCGACGAGGACGCGGCCGTGGGCGCCCGGGCCGATGCCGACATATTCGCCGTAGCGCCAGTAGACCAGGTTGTGGCGGCACTCCGCACCCGGGCGGGCGTGGTTCGATATCTCGTAGGCCGGCAGGCCGGCTTCGCGGGTGCGCGCACCGGTCAACTCCAGAAGCAGCGCCTGCTCCTCGTCGGGTAGGGGCAGGAGGCGGCCGGCCGCGACCTCGGCGTGGAATCGGGTCCCCTCCTCGATCGTGAGCTCGTAGAGCGAGAGATGCTCGGTGCCGAGCGCGACCGCGCGGTCGAGCTCCGCCTCCCATTGGGCCGCGGTTTGGCCCGGCCGGGCGTAGATCAGGTCGATCGAGACGCGCGGAAAGGTCGCTTGTGCGAGTGCCACCGCCTCGAGCGCCTCCTCGACCGTGTGCTCGCGTCCCAGCAGCCGAAGGGCCGGCTCTTCCAGCGCCTGGACGCCGATCGAGACCCGATCGACGCCGGCCGTGCGGTATCCCCGGAAGCGGCCGGCCTCGACCGAGGTCGGGTTGGCCTCGAGGGTGATCTCGAGCTCGTCCGCCGGCGGCCAGGCGGCGACCGCGCGATCGATCAGTGCCCCCACGATCGAGGGCTCCATGAGCGAGGGCGTGCCGCCGCCGAAGAAGATCGAAACCAAACGGCGCGGTCCGAGCCGGGCGATCCAATGCTCGAGTTCGCCGAGCAACGCGTTCCGCCAGAGCGCCTGCTCGATCCGTGAGCGGACGTGCGAATTGAAGTCGCAATAGGGGCACTTCGCCCGGCAGAACGGCCAGTGGACGTAGAGGGCGAGCGGCAGGGTCATGGCCCCGCAGATGGGGTGCTCCGATCGCGAGGGGAAGTCGTCCAGGCCGACCCGCCGCGAGGGCTCCGCGGGCGCGCAGGCGATGGATGACTCGCGGCACGGGCTATGCTACTATTCGGAGAAAATAGAGCCTGGGACACTATCGATGGTTGTACGGCGCCCCGGGCCGGCGACGGGGCGACGATCCGCGGGCGTGGTCCGGATCCCGCGTCCGCGGGCGGCGCCTCCGGAGGAGGAGGGGAGGCGGATCTGCGACCCCGATCCGGTGGGAGACGAGCCCTGCGCCCCTTCCGTTCCACCCTGGCCCTCCTCGTAGCCCTCGGCGCAGCCGTTGCGACCGCGCGTGCCGAGGGTGTCCTCCACCCGCCGCCGGGGGCTCCCGACCCCTACCGCTCGATGATGCAACCCGATGGCGGTGGCCCCTGCTGCAACGGCCGCGACTGCGGCATCGCCCAGCGCTGCACGGTGCACGGCGCGGCGGCCGGCTATCTCGAGGGCGGCCGCTGCTGGCCTCTGCCGCCCGACCGCTACGTGCCGCCGCCGGTCGAGCTCGGTCGCTCGGCCGACCTGCACGTCTGCCGGGCACCGGCGCGCACCACCGACGGCCGTCTGGTCGACGTGTTGATCCACTGCTGGACCGACAGCTTCGGCAGCTGAGCGGGCGACCCCGGGGGCGGGCCGTTCAGCTCTCCTCGAGGATCGCCACCGCCCGGCACCAGCCGGCCGAGCCTCCCGCGACCTTGACCGGGAAGCAGGCGACCCGGAAGCCCTTGGCCGGCAGGAGCTCGAGGTTGGTGAGCTTCTCGAGGTGGCAATAGGCCCGCTCACGGCCTGCCTTGTGTCCCTCCCAGATCAGCGCCGGATCAGACCTCTCGAGGAAGCGGCGGCGGGTGTGGGAGAAAGGTGCGTCCCAGCTCCAGGCATCCGTGCCGGTCACCCGCACGCCGCGCTCGAGGAGCCAGAGGGTCGCCTCGCGGCCGACGCCACAGCCGGCGTCGACATAGTCCTCCTGCCCGTAGCGGCTGCCGGCACGGGTGTTGACGAGGACGATGTCGAGCGGCCGGAGCGTGTGGCCGATCCGGTCCAGCTCGGCCTCGATCTCGGCCGCACGCACCACGTGGCCGTCCGGCAGATGGCGGAAGTCGAGCTTGACGCCCGGGGCGTAGCACCATTCGAGCGGTACCTCGTCGATCCGGGGCGCCGGTCGGCCACCCGGTACCAGCGCACGGTCGGTGGTCGCGGCGAAGTGCCAGGGCGCGTCGAGATGGGTCCCGGCATGGGTCGTCATCGTCACGTGCTCGATCGCCCAGCCCTCGCCGTCCGGCAGATCTTCGGGGCGCAGCCCCGGGAAGAAGCGGCAGACCTCGGCAGCGGTGGCGCGATGGTCGCGATAGGTGATCTCGGGCCGGTAGCCGGGCGGGTCGGAGGCGATCCCGGCCACGAGCGGTACCGAGAGATCGATCAGGCGGACGGGCATGGCGGGCCCCCGGCGCGATACTCCGTACGGGAGCGCTCGCACGGAAGCTGCCGGCTTGCAAGCTGCCGGGCCGCCTCGCAGAAAGGGGCGGCGTCGGGACGCAGAAACGACGAGGGGGAGGCCGTCCGATGACCACGCGCCGAAGATTGCTGGGCTCGCTCGCCGCCGCCCCGGCGGCTCTCCTCACCCTGCGGCCCCCTTCCGCCCGCGGCCAGTCGCAGCGGCTGCGGGTGACGGTGGCGGCCGGCCACCCGCCCGTGTTCCTTTGGGTCAAACTCCTCGACGAGTTCTTCGTGCCGGAGGTCGACCGCCGGCTGAAAGCCGCTGGCATCCCACTCGAGATCGAGTGGAACCGCGCCTATGGCGGCACGCTCGCCAAGCTCGGTTCCGAGCTCGACACGATGCGCGACGGAATCTCGGACGCGGGGTTCGTCTCGACCGTGTTCGAAGCGGCGAAGATGCCGCTGCAGAACGTCTCCTATGTCTGCCCGTTCGGGGTCGAGGACGTGTTCCTGTTGGCCTCGATCGTCGAGCGGCTGCAGGAGAGCATCGCCGGCATGGGTCAGGCTTGGGCCCGGCACGGGCTCGTCTATCTGGGGGGCGCCGCGCTCGACACCTACCATGTCTGGTCGAAGAAGCCGATCCGCGGCCTCGCCGACCTCGAGGGACTCAAGCTCAGCGCCCCGGGCCCGTCTGCCAACTGGATCAAGGGCACGGGCGCGGTCGCGGTCGCCGGCACGCTCACGAGCTACTACAACGACATCCAGACCGGGGTCTCGGACGGGGCACTGACCTTCGCCACCGGTGCCGCCGCAGCCAGGCTGCACGAGGTCGCCCCCTATGTCTGCAAGGTCGGGTTCGGCGCGATGTTCGGCGGTGCGATCGCGATCGGCCGGCGCACGCTCGAGAAGATGCCCGAGGCAGCGCGGGCGATCGTGATCGCGGTCGGCCGCGAGTGGACCCGCGCCTACGCCGAGGCGCAGACCGCGCTCGCGGAGCGGCGGATGGGGGAGATGGTCGGAGCCGGCGCCCGCGTCCTCGAGCTCGATCCGGCGGAGCGCCGCCGCTGGGCAGAGACGATCCCGAACGTCGCCAAGGGCTGGGCCCAGGATCTCGACCGCAAGGGCCTGCCCGGCACAGCGGTCCTCGAGGGCTACATGAAGGCGCAGATCGAGGCGGGCGTGCCGGTCCTGCGCGACTGGTCGAAGGCGTGAGCGGCGCGGCGGCCCGGCCGGGACCCGACCCGGCTTCCGAGGCGACCCGGTTCGACCGGCTGCTCGCGGGCACCAGCCGGGCCATGGCCGCGACCGGCTCGCTCTCGATCCTCGCCCTCGTTCTCCTGGTCGATGCCGACATCCTGGGGCGCGAGCTCTTCTCGGCACCGGTCCGGGGCGTGAGCGAGCTCTTGGCGCTCGCGGTCGTGGCCATCCTCTTTCTCCAGCTCCCCGAGACGCTCCGGGCCGGTCGGCTCGCCCGCTCCGAGCTTCTGCTCGACCGGCTGCGGGTGGCCCGGCCGCGCGCCGCGCAGGCTCTCGAGGCGCTGGTCCATGCGATCGGCGCGGCACTGTTCCTGCTGCTCGTGGTCGCCGTCCTGCCCGTGCTGACCGAGGCCTGGCGCGAGGAGCTCTATGTCGGTGCGATCGGCGACTTCACCGCACCGGTCTGGCCGGTCCGGCTCGCCACGATCGCGGGTGCTGCACTCACCGCCCTGATCTTCGCCCGCATCGCGTTCGGCGCCCTCGGTCGGGCGTTCGGGAGCCGGCCCTGAGCCCGGTCGAGATCGGCCTTTTGGCCCTCCTGTTCCTCCTGCTCCTGATCTGGGCCGGGTTGCACGTTGCGAGCGCCCTGCTCCTGGCCGGCCTCGCCGGGGTGTGGGCGATCCGCGGCGATCCCGCGATCGCGCTCAACCTCCTCGCCCGGGCGGCCTCGGACGCGGTCGCCGACCACGTCTTCGGCGTGGTGCCGCTCTTCGTGCTGATGGGCCAGCTCGTCGCCACCGCCGACATCGGCCGCGACTGCTATACCGCCGCCGAGCGCCTCTTCCGCAGGCTCGCGGGCGGGCTCGGGGTGGCGACCGTGGTGGCGAACGCGGTCTTCGCCGCCGTCACCGGCATCTCGATCGCCTCGGCCGCGGTCTTCACCCGCGTGGCGGTGCCCGAGATGCTGCGCATGGGCTACAGGCCCGCCTTCGCGGTGGGCGTGGTGGCGGGCTCCTCGATCCTCGGCATGCTCATCCCGCCCTCGCTCCTCATGATCGTCTATGCTTTCCTGGCCGAGCAGTCGGTGCGGGCCATGTTCCTCGCGGGCATCGTGCCGGGGCTCCTCATGGCGACCGCGTTTTCGGCCGGGATCCTGCTGGTCGCCCGGCTCGCCCCGGGCCTCCTGCAGGAGCGAGCCTCTGCACCGCCGGGTCCGACGCGGGACGGCGGCGCCTCGACCTTGCGGCTCCTCCTGCCCGTGCTCGGCCTCGTGCTGCTCGTCTTGGGCGGGATCTGGGGTGGCTTCTTCACCGCCACCGAGGGTGGGGCGGTCGGCGCCACCGGGGCCTTCGCGATCGCGCTCGCCCGCCGCCGGCTCGACCGCGCGAAGCTCTGGCGGGTCTTGGTCGAGACCGGCGAGATCACGGCCTCCGTCCTGCTCCTGATCGTCGCCGCGAGCCTCTACGCTCGGATGTTGGCGCTCGCGGGTCTGCCCGAGCTCCTCCTGGGCTGGCTCGGTGCCGCGGGGCTCGGGCCCGCTGGCTTCCTCGCCGGCCACCTGTTGGTCCTGTTGCTGTTGGGCACGATCCTCGATTCGACCTCGATTCTGCTCGTGAGCGTACCGCTCGCCCTGCCCGTCGCCCAAGCGCTCGGGCTCGATCTGGTCTGGTTCGGAATCGTCACGATCGTGGCGATCGAGATCGGGCTCCTGACCCCACCCTTCGGCCTCTCGGTCTACGTCGTCACCGGGACACTCGCCGATCCGCGGGTAGGCCTCGGGACGACCTTCGCGGGTGCCGCTCCCTTCGCGCTCGCCATGCTGCTCGTGCTCCTCCTCCTGATCGCGGTGCCCGAGCTCGTGCTCCTGCCGGTCTAGTACCGGAACGCCTGCCCCGCGCCGCCGGCGCTTGCCGGCGCGGACGGATCGCGGCATCGCTCGCGAAGCCCGGTCGGAGGAGCTGGTCATGGCGGCACTCGACGAGGTGACGACGCTCCAGGAGCTCGTGCAGCTCGCCCGGCGGCGACTTTCCCGAGGTGCCTGGGACTATCTCCAGGGTGGGGCGGAGACCGAGACGGCGCTCGCGCGCAATCGCCTCGCGATCGAGCGCTGGGCACTCAGGCCCCGGGTCTGCGTGGACGTTCGCGACGTCGACCCCGGTACCGAGCTTTTCGGCCGGCGGATCCGGCTACCCGTCTTCCTCGCCCCGATCGGCTCGATCGAGACCTTCCACCCCACGGGCGGGGCCGGGGCAGCCCAGGCGGCCGCCCGTTTCGGCGTGCCTTTGATGCTGAGCAGCGTGTGCGCGCCGGGCCTCGAGAAGGTAGCGGACGCGGCACCCGAAGGGTTCCGCATCTTCCAACTCTACGTGCGCGGTGACGACGGCTGGATCGCGGAGGTCGTGGGCCGCGCCGAGGCCAGGGGCTACCGTGCCTTCGCGATCACCGTCGATACCGCCTGGTACTCGAGGCGCGAGCGGGATCTCTTGAACCGCTTCGAGAAGCCCTGGCGGCAGAACGTCGGCGGCATCGACGCGCAACGGGCGTTCGACTGGGCGGCGGTCGCCCGCTTCAAGGCACGGCATCGGATCCCCCTGATCCTCAAGGGCATCATGACGGCCGAGGACGCCCGGATCGCGGTCGACCACGGGGTCGAGGGTATCGTCGTCTCCAACCACGGCGGCCGCCAGCTCGACCACGTCCAGGGCACGCTCGACGTGTTGCCCGAGATCCTCGAGGCGGCGGATGAGCGCTGCCTCGTCCTCGTCGACGGCGGCTTCTGCCGTGGCACCGACGTCTTGAAGGCGATCGCGCTCGGGGCGAAGGCCGTGGGGATGGGCCGGATGCTCGCGGCCGGCATGGCGGCGGGCGGCCCGGAAGGGGTCGTCCGCATGCTGGAGATCCTGGAAGACGAGATCCGGATCGCCATGGGCCTGCTGGGTACGCGGCGGCTCGCCGAGCTCGGCCGGGGCCATCTCGCGCGCGCCGAGGCCGTGCGGCCGCCCGGCTTCTGGTCGGCCTTTCCGCTCGCGGCCGAGGGCTATTGACCGGGAGCCGCGCCGCCCGAAGCTCGCGGAAGGGATCGAGGAGGGAGAGAGGATGAGCGCCGTCACACCACACGCGAAGGGCCACGAGGGCCTCGGCCCCCTCGCCTCTCGCTACGTCGAGGTCGAGAGCCTGCCCTGGCAACCGACCCGCTTTCCCGGGATCGAGATCAAGGTGCTCCTGAAGGACGAGGCGAGCGGGCTCTTGACCGCGCTCTTCCGCTGGGCGCCGGGCGCGCGCCTGCCCTTGCACGAGCATGTCGAGATCGAGCAGAGCTACGTGCTCGAGGGCTCGTTCCGCGACCAGCAGGGCGTGTGCCGGGCGGGTGACTATGTCTGGCGGCCGGCCGGCAGTCGGCACGAGGCCTGGTCGGAGGAAGGCTGCCTCCTGCTCGCCTTCTTCTTGAAGCCCAACCGCTTCTTCGACCAGGAGAAGCCCGCGTGAGCCGGCCCGAGATCCGCCGCTTCAACCATACGAGCTTCACGGTCGCGGACATGGACGCCTCGGTCCGTTTCTTCACCGATGTCCTGGGCTTCACCTTGCGCGATCGGAGCCCGCGCGATCCCCAGCTCATCGGTGCGGTCACGGGCCTGGGACACGCCGATGTCGAGATCGCCTATCTCGACGGCTACGGCCACACGCTCGAGCTCATCGAGTACCGCACCCCCGCCGACCATGCTCGGGCGCGTTATCGGCCCTGCGATGCCGGAGCGGCGCACATCGCCCTCGACACGACCGAGCTCGACCGGCTCCTGGCCGAGGTCGAGGCGGCGGGGTTCCGGCGAATGGGCGAGGTCATCACGGTACCGGGCGGGCCCAACAAGGGCCGCCGGGCGGTCTACACTCGCTCGGCCGACGGGATCATCCTCGAGCTCATCGAGACGCTCGGCTGATCAGCCGGCGGCGGGCGGCGGCAGCACGCGGATCGCGGCCTCGAGCGCGTCGGTCACGGCCGCCATGAAGCGGTAGTCGAGGGTGTCGGGCGTGTCGGTCTCGCGGTGATAGTTCGGGTTGCGGACGAAGGCCGTGTCCGTGACCATCACCGCGGGCCAGCCGCGGTCCCAGAAGGAGGCGTGGTCGGAGAGCCGGGCGATCGGCAGGACCCAGCCGTGCAGCGCCACGATCAGGCTCTCGACCGGCACGGTGCCGGCCGCCTTCATCCCGGCCACGAGCCGTTCGGTGAAGGTCTGCGAGGTCCGGTCGCCGACCACCCCGATGAAATCGCCGGTCTCGGGATAGCCACGGCCGCGCAGGACCTCGGGATAGGGCTGCACGGGTGCGGTGAACCCCACCATCTCGAGCACGATCGCCCCCCTCCGTCCGCTCGCCCCGCCGCCTCATCTCGCGGCAGAAACGACGGCTGCCCTGCCAGGGCGTGCCGAAGGCGGGGGGTTCCTCCATCGTGAACGCCACGAAGCGCAGCGGGAGGGTGCAATCGGCGAGCCTTCGGGCGAGCTCGAGCATCACCGAGACGGCCGAAGCGTTGTCGTCGGCGCCGGGCGTGCCCGCGACGCTGTCGTAGTGCGCGCCGACGAGATACCAGCGCTTCGCCTCCCGGCTCGCGGCCGGCACGCCCACGAGATTGGCGACCTCGCGGCCGAAGAAGGAATAGGGCCGCCGCTCGACCGCGAGCCCGGCCGCCTCGAGCTCGGCGCGAACATAGGCCTCGGCACGGGCGAGCGAATCGCCGAGGCGCGGTGCCCTGGGGCCGATTTCACCCGCCAGCTTCCCGACGTGCCGCCGTAGACGGGCCTCTCCGGGGGCTCCCTGCTCGGCGCTCATCGCTCCGCGAGCCTGCCCCAGAGGTCGGAAAGGGCGAGGCCCTCGGGGAACGGGTCCTCGGGATCGAGGCCGAGCTGCTCGATCGAATAGAGCCAGGCGCGGCCCGCGATGCGCGGCAGCACGGCGGGCCGGCCGGCGACGTCGGTCGTGCCCACCAGCTCGGCTTCGAAGCGTGTGCCGATGGTCGAGCGGAAGACGCGCCGCTCGCCCGGGTGGATCCGACCCCGCACCCAGTCGAGGGCGAGCCGGGCCGAACTCCCGGTGCCGCAGGGGCTGCGGTCGAGCCGCCCCGGGAGGAGCACGGTGGCGTTCCTCGACCCTTCCGGCCCCTCCCCGCACCACATGAGGTACGCGATGCCTTCGATCGCCGGCCGTTCCGGGTGAACCGGATGCCAGCGCCTTTGCGCCGCCTCGAGGATCCGGACGCCGAGCTCGCAGAGCCGACGGGCCGCGGCCGGCTCGATCGACAGGCCGAGCGGGGCGGGATCGACCAGCGCGTAGAACACGCCACCGAAGGCGATCGCGAGCTCGATCCGGCCGATCCCCTCGACCTCGAGGGCGAGGCCGTCCGCCTCGACGAACGAGGCCGGCATGTCGAGGGTGACCCGCCGCGCCCGACCCTCGGCACAGCCGACCCGGGCACGCACGAGCCCGGCCGCGGTGTCGAGCGTCACGATCGTCTCGGGCTCGCGAATCGGGACCATGCCCAGCTCGACCAGTGCGGTCGCGGTGCAGATCGCGTTCGAGCCCGACATGGCGTGCGCCGCATCGGGCTGGAGGATCACGAAGGCGGCGTCGGCGCCCGGTGCGCAGGCCGGCAGCAGCAGGTTGGTGGACATGGCGGGCCAGCCCCTGGGCTCGCGGGTGAGGAAGCGACGCAGCCCTGCCCCCTCTTCGCTGGCGTTGAGCCAGGAGAGCCGCTCTTGCATGGTCCGGCCGGGCGGCGGCAGGAGGCCACCGGTGACGATCCGGCCGATCTCGCCCTCGGCGTGCACGCCCACGGCCGTGAGCGTCCGGCTCCAGCGCATGCCCCCTCCCCGCCCGGCTTGCCCGGGCCCTGCCCCCTTCTTATACCGGCGGTATCCGTCGCCGAAGCCCTTCGCGTTCGCGAGGACCCTTCCGTCCGCCGGAGACCATGCCGCGGATCACGCTCGCCACGGTCGTGAAGCTCGTGCTCGCCTCGATCGCCGTGGGCGCGGCGATGGCGTTCCTCGACGTCCAGCCACAGGACGTCTTCCGCTGGCTCGCACAGCGGCTCGGTGCGATCGTGGCCGACATCCGCTACTACGCGACCCGGGCGCTCACTTATCTGCTCCTGGGCGCGGTCGTGGTCGTGCCGGTCTGGCTCGTCCTCTATCTCTGGCGGGCGCTCAAGGGGAAAGGCTGAGATCGCTGGCGGGCGCTCGAGGGAAGAGACCGAGCGGCCGGTGACCGCCCTTCAACCCGCGAGCACGGCGACCGGCGTCCGGCGCTCGTCGAACGCCGCCGGCGGTTGCGCCCCGGTGCGCAGCGCCGCGAGCAGGACCTCCTTGCGCTGGCGCGCCGCCGGCAGATCGGGCTCCTCGGCCGGGCCGAAGCCCCGCGCGGCCAGGCGCAGCCGGGCGAGCTCGTATTCGCCCTCGTGAGCCACGACCTTGTGCAGGCCGCGGGCGGCCGCCTCGCCGAGCGCCTCGCTGCCGGGTGCCACCGCCCCCCGGCCGGCTGGACCCGTTCGACCAGAGTCCGGTAGCGCTCGGCATAGGCGAGGTCCCGGTAGGCCTCGAGATGCGCGACCCGGCGGGCCACGAGCTCCTGGAGATTGGCCGAGAGCCACCGGCTCTCGCCCACGGTCTCCTCCGGCAGGAGACGCTTCGGGCCCGTCGGATCCCGGGCGACGAGCCGGCCGATCGCGAAGGCCCGCCCGTTCGTGGCCACGGCGGCACCGTCGAGCTCGATCGCGCGCTCGATCGCCGCGGCCGAGCGGAGCACGAGCCCGCGCTGGAAGGCTGAACCCGAGAGCAGCGTGTTGGTGGCGATCGGATCGTCCGAAAGACGGACCGCGAGCCGCCCGACCTCGGCCGCCTCGAGGGCATCTTCGCCGACCCCGCCCGCGATCCGCTCGAGCAGCGTGGCGAGCTCGGGAAGCAGGTCGGCCGTGCGCGCAGCGTCGCCGGCCAGCGCCTCGGCTGCGGCGGCGCGAACGAACTCGCCCGTGGCCGGCACTTCGGCATCCACGATCGCCCGGGTGAAACCCGTGCGCGCCCGGGAGAGCGTCTCGTCCCCGACCGTGACGATCGGATCGCATCCGAGCACGAGTTGCGCCTCGCCGGCGCCGATCCGGGTGCCGTAGAGCCGCTCCGGCCGATCGGCGATCCGCACGTGCGACCGGAGCGCCTCGTCCTTCTGGGCGAGCCCCGCCATGTCGGGCACGGTCACCCCCTTGCCGTCGAGCTGCGCCGCCATCGCCGGGACCTGACCGATGGTGACCACACCCCCGTCCTGCCGACCCCGGCGATCAGGATGTTCCAGGGCTCGTCGCGCGGCCGGCTCTCGACCCCGCTCCGCAGGCCCACCAGCGCCTCGGGCTCGTGGGAGGCGACCGCCACCTCGCTTACATCCTCGGCCAAGAGCTGACGAACGAGCGAAGGCACCGAGAGCGGCGCGTCGACCGGCTGGCCACCGGTCGTGGCGATCGCGTCGTTGTAGTGGATCTCGTAGGTGATCCGCACACCGGCCGCGACCGCGGCGCGGACCGCCCGAATCCCGGAACGGTACCAGGTGCCGTCGCCCAGATCGGCGTCGACCTGTGGCCGCTCGGTGAAGGGGGCTGGCCGATCCGGGCCAGCCCCTCGCCCCCGATCCGGCTGAAAGGACGGGTGCTCTCGCCGTAGATCCAGCTCGCCATGTAGCAGCAGCCGATCCCGGACAGTCCGAAACTGTCCTCGATCACGCGGGTACTCGTGTTGTACGGCCAGCCCGAGCGACAGTGCGGCACGCGCTTCATCGCGAGCCGAGCGCGGGCGAGGACGCTCCTCCCGCTCGAGGGAGCGGACCCGGTCCTCGATCGCCTCGCCGGCGAAGAAGCGGCGGATACGGCCGGCGATCACCTTCGCGATCGTCGCCGGGGCGAGCTTCGAGGCGACGGGCAGGAGCCGGCCGGCATGCGGTAGCGCCCACTCGCCGATCCCGTCGAACTTGCCGATCACCCGCGGCCGGACGTCTTCGCGCCAATAGTAGAGCTGCTCCTCGAGCTGGTACGCGAGGTGCTGGTGCTTTTCCTCGACCACCCGGATTTCCTCGAGCCCCTCGGCGAAGCGAGGCGTGACTTCGCTCTCGAGAGGCCATGTCATCCCTACCTCGTCCAGGCGCGGGCCGATCTCGGCGGCGACGCGGGCGTCGATGCCGAGCCGCGACCGCAGGCTGTGGATCCGGATCCGGTCGAGGTCGTCGGCGCGCGCACAAGCGAGAGCGGCGCAGGCCTCGTACCGCTGCATCCGCGGCTCCTGGACGAGCGGCGGATCCGGCCAGCGGGTCGAAAGCCCGCCCTCGGGCATCTCGAAGTCGGTCGGGATCCGCACCACCACCCGCTCGGAGTCGACGCGGACCACCGCCGTGCTCTCGCCCCTGTCGGTCACGACCTCGAGACCGACCCAGAGACCGGCGAACCGGACCACGGCCCAACCGTGCAAGCGGAGATCGACGGTCTGCCGGACGCCCGCGGGCGAGAGGACCTGGATCGTCCGCCGCGAGGGCACGGTCGGACCGGTGCGGCAGGGTCGAGGACTTGGCGGTACGGTCGTCGCCGACGACCGCGAGCACCCCGCCCCTCGGGCCCGTGCCGGCACAGTTGGCGTGCTTGAGGATGTCGAGCGAACGGTCGAGCCCCGGTCACTTGCCGTACCAGAGGGCGAAGACACCGTCCGCCTCGGCTCCCGGCACCGATCCGACCTGCCCGGTCCCCCACCCGGCGGTGGCGGCCAGATCCCCGTCGAGGCTCTGCTGGAACCGGATGTCGTGCACCTCGAGGTAGCGCCGGGCCTGCCAGAGCGCCTGGTCGAGGCCAGCGAGCGGCGAGGCGGGAAAGCCCGAGACGAAGCCGGTGGTGCGCAGGCCCTGCGCGGTCGCGCCGAGGCTGCTGCATGGGCAGGCGGACCGGGGGCCGGATGCCGCAGAGCAGGACCGGACCGCATCGGGCCGTCCAGCGGTGCTCGAGGCTGGCGGGTCGGAGGGCCGCGGCCGACCGCCGCCACCCTTCACCACCACGGGTCGAACGAACGCGCGGGCGAGATGTGCGTCGGGCGGGCCGGCGCCGGCTGGGCGCGAAGAAGGGCGACGCCCGCCTCAGCGGCCTCCGAGATTGCGCTGGACCCAGTCCAGGATCAGGGCGAGGCCGTTCTCCTCGCGCGGCGCCGGCCGCTCGCCCGGCTCCGCGGGCGCCCCGGCGAGGGCCGGTCCGCCGGGTGCGGAGGGAGAAGGCGGTAGGGCGCGCAGCACCTCCCGAGCGATCTGCGCCGGCAGCCCACCGCCCGTGACCCCCTCCATCGGCCGCCCGTCGTCGTTGCCCACCCACACGGCCACGACGTGGCCGCCCGCTATCGCCACGAACCAGGCGTCGCGGAAGCCCTGGCTCGTGCCGCTCTTGCCGAGGACCGTGCGGTCGGGCAAACGCGCCGCTCGGCCGGTACCCCGCTCGACCACTGCCTCGAGGAGCCGCTGCATGGCAGCCGCGGGGCCGGGCTCGATCACCCGCCGGGAGCTCGCGGCGAGGCGGTAGAGGATACGGCCGCGGTCGTCGCGGACCTCGCGCACCGCGTGCACCGTGGGTCGGATCCCGCCGGTAGCGAAGGGCAGATAGGCGGAAGCGAGCTCGACCGGGGTGACCTCGGCCGTGCCGAGGGCGAGCGAGGGCACCGCCGGGAGCGGCGCGGCGATGCCGAGCCGGCGCGCGGTCGCCACGACCGCTTGCGGGCCCACGCTCTGGATCAGCCGCACGGCCGCGGTGTTGAGCGAATAGGCGAAGGCCTCTTCGAGAGTCACCCGACCGCGGTAGCGGCCGTCGAAGTTCTCGGGCCGCCAGTCGCCAATAGCGATGGGCCGGTCTTCGATCGGGCTCTCCGGGGTCCAGCCCCGCTCCAGGGCTGCGAGGTAGAGGAAAGGCTTGAAGGCCGAGCCGGGCTGTCGGCTGGCACCGGCCGCCCGGTTGAGCCGGCTCGCGCGGTAGCTCTCGCCGCCGACCATGGCGCGTACCGCCCCGGAGCCGTCGAGCACGACGATCGCCCCCTCCTCGACGCCGCGCTTCGCCCCCTCGCCCGCGAGGGCCGTGCGCAGTGCCTGCTCGGCCGCCTGCTGAAGCCGCCGGTCGAGGGTGGTGCGCACGACGAGGTCGCGGCCGTGCTTGCCGAGATGCTCGGTCAGATCGTCCAGCACCCAGTCCAGGAAATGGCCGGCGAGATCGGTCCTGCTCTCGGGTGCGAGCCTGGCCGGCGCGCTGCGCGCCTGGAGCGCCCGCTCGGGGGTGATCCAGCCGAGCTCCGCCATCCGCTCGAGCACGACTGCCGCCCGCTCGTTCGCCCGAGCCAGGTCCCGGGTGGGGGCGAGGGCCGAGGGTGCCTTCAAGAGGCCCGCGAGCATGGCCGCTTCGGCGAGCGAGACCTCCTTCGCTGACTTGCCGAAGTAACGCTGCGCTGCGGCCTCGACACCGTACGAGCCGGCCCCGAGATAGACGCGGTTCAGGTAGAGGGTGAGGATCTCGTCCTTGGAGAGCCGCGCCTCGAGCCAGAGGGCGAGCGCGAGCTCCTGCAGTTTGCGGCGGATCGACCGCTCGGGGGTCAGGAAGAGGTTCTTGGCGAGCTGCTGGGTGATGGTGGACCCGCCGGCCACGACCTCGCCCGCGCGGAGATTCTGCCAGAACGCACGGGCGAGGCCTCTCGGGTCGATCCCGAAGTGGTCGAAGAAGCGATGGTCCTCGATCGCGAGGACGGCTTTCACGAGGTGTGGAGCGATCCGGTCGAGGCCCACGAACCGCGCGCCGTCGGCCGCCCGTTCGGCGAGCGGGGAGTCGTCGGCCGCCAGCACCCGCACCGTGCGTTGCTCGCTGTCGGCGAACAGCGTCTCGGTGTCCGGGAGCTCGGGCGCGATCAGCAGGAAGAGGGCCGCCCAGCCGAGCAGCAGGAGGACGAGGAGGGTCGGCAGCGCCGCGAGGAGGCGCCAGATGAGCGAGCGGGACGGAGTCTCGATCGGGGCGGCCATGGTTCCGGGCGGTGCGCCCGCCTTGCAGGTCCCGCCGCGTCCCATACCTTAGCGCGAGGCCCGCCTGCAAATCCGAGCGGTCGATGCGCACCCCCCTGCTTCTTCCCGACCCGACCGATCCCGCCCTCACCCAACCCGTGGTCGGAATCGACCAGGAGGGACGTCGGGTCGAGGCGCGGATCGTGCACGAGCGGCCGCTCACGATCTTCCTCAACGGCCGCGAGATCGTGACCGTCATGACGATCGGCGACCACCCCGAGGAGCTGGCCATAGGCTATCTCTTGAACCAGAACATGCTGCGACCGGACGACGTGGTGACGGGCGTGGAGCACGATCCCGAGCTCCAGGTCGTGGTGGTGCGCACGGCGCGGGAGACCAACTTCGAGCAGAAGCTCTCGAAGAAGATCCGGACCTCGGGTTGTGCCCAAGGCACGGTATTCGGCGATCTCATGGAGCGGTTCGAGGAGATCCGCCTGCCGAAGGACGCGATCCTCAAGACGTCCTGGCTCTACGCGCTCACCAAGAAGATCAACACCACACCCTCCCTTTACCTCGAGGCCGGGGCGATCCACGGCTGCGTACTGTGTCGGGAGGACGAGATCCTGATCTACATGGAGGACGTCGGGCGGCACAACGCGGTCGACAAGATCGCGGGCTTCATGTGGAAGCACGGCCTGCCGCCCGAGGACAAGATCTTCTACACAACGGGCCGTCTCACGTCCGAGATGGTGATCAAGACGGTGCAGATGGGGATCCCGATCCTGGTCTCGCGCTCGGGCTTCACCGCCTGGGGTGTGGAGCTCGCCCGCAAGGCCGGGCTCACCCTCGTGGGCCGGGCGCGCGGACGCCGTTTCCTCGCACTTTCCGGCACCGAGCGGATCGTCTTCGACGCCGACCCGCGCCGTGTCGAGGAGGAAGATCCGCGGTTCAGACGGAAGGGGGCGCGCGATGAAGCCGACCTCTGAGCTCGCCGCGCTCGACCCGGCGGAGCTCTACGAGCGCGACTTCTACGCCTGGACCCGCCAGCAGGCGCGTGCGCTCGCCCGGCTGCGCGGCCGGCCCGGCAATCTCGGGCTCGATGCGGTGCACCTCGCCGAGGAGATCCGCGATTTGGGCAGCGAACAGCGGCACGCGATCGAGAGTCAGATCGAGCGGCTCGTCGAGCATCTGCTGAAGCTCGAACATTCGGAGTTGGCCGGGCCGCGCCGGGTCTGGGCCCGCTCGGTCGGGAGCGCCCGACGCGAGATCGACCGTCGCCTCACACCGACCCTGGAACGTGCCGTGGTGCGAAGACTTACAAAGCTCTACGAGCACGCGCGACGCGATGCCCGTCTCGCGCTCCTCGACCGTCCCGAACCGGAGGCGGCGGCGGCTCTGCCCGAGACCTGCCCCTACACCCTCGAACGGCTCCTCACAGACGGCTGGTACCCCGCGAACCGCCACGGCCTGCCCTCGCCGGAGGCGGCGTGAGCGCGCCGGTCCTCGGTGTGATCCTGGCGGGTGGGCTCGCCCGGCGGATGGGCGGCGGCGACAAGGCGCTGTTGCCGCTCGCCGGCGGCACGCTGCTCGATGCCGTGATCGCCCGCGCGCGGCCGCAAGTACATACCCTGCTCCTGAACGCCAACGGCGACCCGGCACGGTTCGCCCGCTTCGGTCTCGAGGTCGTGGCCGACCCGGTCGAGGGCTTTCCGGGACCTCTCGCGGGTGTGCTCGCCGGGATGGAGGCGGCGGCCGCGCGGAACCCGCCCCTGCCCTGGGTCGTGAGCCTCGCCGCCGACACGCCCTTCTTTCCGGTCGATCTCGTAGCCCGGATGCTCGCAGCGGTCGAACGCGAGGGTGCCGAGCTCGCCTGCGCCGCCTCGGGCGGACGGACGCACCCCGTCTTCGGGCTCTGGCAGGCCCGGCTCGCGGCCGACTTGCGCCACGCCCTGGTCGAGGAGGGGCTACACAAGATCGACCTGTGGACGGCCCGCTATCGGCTCGCCGTGGTGGAGTGGCCGGCCGAGCCCTTCGACCCCTTCTTCAACGTCAACACGCCCGAGGAGCTCGAGGGAGCGGCCCGGCTCGCTCGCCGCGTCTGAACTCATCCCCTCAGGGCGTGCCCTCGCGCAGGAGCTCGCGTATGGTGGCGGCGATGCCCCGCGCGGTGAGACCGTAGCGTTCCTGAAGCGTCGGCACCGCACCGCATTCGATGTAGCGCATCGGGATCCCGACCCGGCGCAACGGCCGGTGGAGGCCCGCGCCGTAGAGCGCCTCGACCACCCGGGTCCCGAGCCCGCCCTCGACGATGTGGTTCTCCGCCGTGACCAAGAGGCGCACCGAGCGGGCGAAGTCGACCACCGCCGCCGCGTCGAACGGCACCAGGCAGGGCAGGTGCAGGACCGCTACCTCGAGACCCTGGCGGGCGAGGAGCTCGGCCGCATCGAGCGCCCGCTCGGTGACGAGTCCGGTCGCGACGATCCCGACTTCGCCGCCCGAGCGGAGCAGGCGCGCCTCCCCGAAAGCGAAGCGGTGCGAGGCGGGATCGAGCACGATCGGCACGTTGCCGCGCTGGATGCGCAGATAGGTCGGCCGCGGCGCCTGTGCCCAGGCCTCGACGACCTGCGCGATCTCCGTGGCATCGCATGGATCGACCACTGCGAGCCCCGGCACCGCGGCCATGAGCGCCAGATCCTCGATGCCCTGATGGGTGGCCCCGTAGCCCGTGGTGAGCCCGGGCAGCCCGACCGCGATGAGCACCGGCAAGCCACTCTTGGCCACCTGGATCGCGATGAAGTCGAAGGCGCGCCGGGTCGCGAACACGGCATAAGTGGTGGCGACCGGCAGAAAGCCGGTCTTGGCGAGCCCGGCGGCGGCGCCGACGAGGGCCTGCTCGGCCATGCCGAGATTGTAGAAGCGGTCGGGGAAGGCTTCGGCGAAGGGCAGAAGGTCCGTGTATTTGGCGAGATCGGCCGTGAGTGCCACGATCCGCGGCTCCCGCCTGCCCGCTTCCACGAGAGCCTTGCCGAACGGTGCCGTCACGAACGGGCGGTGACGGATCTCCTCGAGCTCGCCCATGCCCTTGGTGTGCGCGGGCTGCGGCCCGGCGGCGAACGGATCGGGTCGGGTCACGGGGCTCCTGCCTCCCAGGGCTGGCACCTTTCCCGAACCGTCCTAGCAGGATCGATGCAAGTCGTCGCCCGTGGCGAGCGCCGGAGCCGGGCCGGCTCGAGCGCATGGCCGGATCCGCGAAGCCCGTCCCCGGCGCTCGACCGCGCCGTGGCCGCTGGGCCGAAGCCCTCCGAGCGGCTATACGGCGAGCCGGGGGTCTTCGACCGTGAGCCGCGGAGATCGACCGTGATCGGAGCCGTGCCCTTGTCGGCGATCGGGCTCGCCGACCTCACCCTCGAGCGGACCGATCCGCGCCTCCTGATCCGCGGCGCAGCGGCCGCGGGCTTCGGCAAGGTCGGCCTGTCGCTCGCCTCCGCCACGGACCGGGCGCTCGACCACCCGATCCTGGGCGAGCCCGCGACCGAGCGGGCGGTTCGGGTGGCGCTCGCCGAGACGGGCACGGCCGTGCTCGACGTCGAGGCCTTCGTGCTCGGGCCCGCGACTCGGATCGAAACCGTACGGCCGGCTTTCGAGCTCGCCGCGTCGCTGGGCGCCCGCTTCGTCCTCACCCTCGGCGACCGGCCGCGGAGGGACGGGCGAGCGGCCGAGCCCGAGCCCAAGGTCGAGCTCCTCGCCCGCATGGCCGAGATCGCCGCCCCGCTCGGGCTCTCGGTCGGGGTCGAAGCGATGCCGTTCCGCGACGTGCCGACCTGGCGCGAGGCGCTCGCGCTCGCCGATGCGACGGGTGCACCGAATGTCGGCGTGATCCTCGATCTCCTGCACTTCTTCAGGGGTGGCGGCCGACCGGAGGACATCGCCGCGATCCCACCCGGCCGGCTGCTCTACGCCCAGCTCGCGGATTCGTTCGGTGCACCCCTTCCGATGGCCGAGCTGCCGCATGAAGCCCGCCACGCCCGCGCCCCGCTCGGCCGCGGGGTCGTCCCGATCCACGCGATCCTCGACGGGCTGCCGGAAGGGCTGCCGCTCGCGGTCGAGTGCCCCGTCGCGGCGGATGCCGGGCTTCCGGCCGAGGCGCGAGCGTTGAAGGTGGCGGGGTGGACCACGGCGCTCTTCGCCGCCCGGGCCCGGCGCCCGAGCCGGGCCGGCTAGCCGCCGGCCGCCGCCCGGGGCTCGGGACTGCGGCCGATACCGTCGTCGTCGGGGGCGAGCAGGCCCTTCCTGCGCAGCTCGGCGAGCATCCGATCCCGCAGGCCCTTGCGGTCCTCGAGCGGCCGCAGGCGCGCGGCCGCCACCTCCTCGACCGTGAAAGGCGCAAAGCCCGTTGCCACCTTGTCCCGCCCGTAGGTCGCCAACACCCAGTTGAGCACCGCGGTGAGACGACCGTCGTCGAGCACGCTGCGGGCCACGCCGGGCACACGCATCAGATAATCGCGGCCCTCGGGCAGATGGGTGAAGAGCCCGACGAACCCGTCGAGCCGCGGCACGTGGCCCGGCGTGCCCTGCCCCCACAGCCCGTGGCAGCCCTTGCACTTCAAGGCGTAGTCGAGCCGGGCGCCGTCGTGGCTCTCGAGCGGCCGTCCCGGAGCGTAGTCGGCCGCCCGGGCGACGCCGACGGCCGCGAGGAGAAGGACGGCCGCGCGGAGGGCCGCGCGCACGGGCTCAGGCCTTGCCGATCAGCACCTGGCTCGAGCAGTGATAGACCATCGAAGGCGCGCCGAAGCACCAGACGATGTCGTTGTTGAGCTCGGGCCGGTAAGACGGCATCTCGCCCTCGGTTCCGAGGCAGGGGCAGAGGCCGCAGGAATCCTTGCCACAGCAGTCCTGATAGGCGATCAAATAGGCCTGCCCGTCGTCGGGGTTGATGCAGGTGCCGATCCAGCTCGTGGGCGAGGCGTAGGAGCCGGGCGGACACTTGTTCATCGTGCCGCCGCAGCACTCGCAGAGATAACCGTCGGAGGAGCAGTGCCGCCAGTAGTTGCACTGCGTCGGATCCTTGGTCTGCGCCGTCTTGGCGAACTCGTTGGCGTGCGCGAGCTTGGCCCGGCCGCTCTTGTCCACGGGCAGGAGCGGAAGGACGGCGCCGCCCGCCAAGACCGTGCCGAGGCGGGCGAGGATGCTGCGCCGCGAACTGCGCTGGGCGAGCTGCCGCGCAGCGCTCTCCATCATCCGGTCGAACGCGTCGAGGATCATGCCCGGCTCTCCTCCTGATGCGTCGAGGCGGCGGCCGCCGCACCGTTCGGTCGGCCGCGCGGCGTTCCCAGAAGATAGTCCTGCATCGAGGCGAAGCCCGTCTCCTGCGCGACGAGCAAACTCTCGAGATGCTCGCGCGAGTTGACGATGCCCTTGGCCCGCACCCGCCCCTCGGCGTCGATCAGCACCGCGTGCGGCAGCTTGCCGATACCGAGCTGCATGCCGACGATGGGCGAGACGACGAAGGGCAGGTCCTGCACGCCGTGCTCGCGCGCCATGGCGCGATGGGCTTCGCGCTCGCCGTCGCCCACGAGCACGAGTTCGACCGCCTTGCGCTCGCTCCGCGCGAAGGAGCGGACGGCCCCCATGAGCTTTTTGCACATGGGACAGACGGGCGAGACGAAGAGCAAGAGCTGGCCGCGGCCATCGGCCCGCCGGCCGCCCACATGGACCTTTCGACCTTCGAGGTCGAGAAGATCGAAGGTCGGCGCCGGATCGCCGATCTCGATCGCGGTCGGCGTGGTCATGGCTCCGAGCGGGGCTACCCGCTCGTGCAGCACGCCCACCTGGCGAGCGAGCGCCAGCACCGTCACCGAGAGTGCGGCCACGACGATCCAGAGCAGGAGATTGGAGACGAGGAGCGGATCCAAAGCTCAGGCCCTCCGCGGTCGGCGGGCGGGGGCGAGTCCCGCGAGCCGGCTGAAAGCAGCGTAGAGGGCGAGCAGCGAACCCGCCGCGAGGACGATCATGGGCAACTCGATCACGGCCGGCAGGGCCGCCCCCTCGGCCGCGAGCAGCGGCAGAGAGAGGCCCGCGAGCACCAGGTTGCGGGCAACCAGCCGCCAGCCGATCCGCTCCTTCTGCCGACCGAGGAAACAGCCGCAGTCGATCTCGGTCCGGCCGCGGGCTACGTTGACCGCCATGGCCAGCGCGAAGAGCAGGAGAAGGCCGGTGGCGAGCGCCCCGCCCACCGGCCGCGTGGCCGGCAGGAGCACGAGGAGCCCGGCGCCGAGCTCGAGGGCGGGGAGCGACCGCGCGGCCGGCCGCACGAGGGCCTCGGGCAGGAGACGATAGTCCGCGAGGACGCCCTCGAACTCGTCGATCGCGCGCAGCTTGCTCACCGCGCTCGGCAAGAAGATCCCGGCGATCAGCAGTGCCGACGTCCAGACCAGGGCGGGGTTCGCGAGGAGGTTCAAGGGCCCGCCTCACTCGCCCATGGTGTAGAGCAGATAAGGCGAGATGCCGACACCCTCGCGTTGCCCCTTCTCCTCGCCCGTCGTGGCATCCAGCACCTGGAGCATCGCCGTTTCGGTGATCGCGAACAGGAGCGGCTTGTCGTCCTGGCTCACCGTCATCGAGTGGCTGTGATGAGGCAGCTTGTGGCGCGCCACCCGCTGTTTGCGCTCGGCGTCGAAGACCCAGACCTCCTCGCCGGCCTGCTTGTGGGTCCAGGGCCCGCCCTCGTGCATGAGGACGAAGAGCCGCTTGGAGGCGGCGTGGAAGGCGGCGAGCTGCCAGCCGCCCGGCCGCCAGCCCTCCTCGCCCGCGCCCTGCAGCTTCCAGCGCTCGCCGACCTTGGGCGCACCGTCCAGGCGCACCGGGTAGACCCAGCCGTCGTAGGAGATGAAGTAACCCTGCTTGGTCGGGCGGTGGATCGCGGCGTGTTCGAAGACCGGATCCTTCTCCGAATCGAAGAAGGGCTCGCCGAGTTCCGTCTTGGTGGCCCGACCGTTCGCATCGAAGGTGATGTGCAGGAACCGGCCGTCCGGGCAGAGCGAGGCGACGCTCGCGTTACCGGTCGGGAACGCCAAGGAGCATCCCTGGGTATCGAGCTCGCCCAGATATTTCATCTCCTTGACGTCGACCACGCTCAAAGAGAAGGCCGGATCCATGTTGAAGGAGAGCAGGTATCGCCCGTCGCTCGTGAGCGTGGCGTTGTGTTTCTTCGGTACGACCAGGAAGCGACCCTTGGGCAGCACGACCTCGCCCACCGGATCGAGGGTCTTGGTGTCGAAAGCGGTGACGACGTCGGTGCGAGTACCGCGCGAGCCGCGTGACCAGTAGGTCTCGGCGAGCCAGAGCCGGCTCTTGTCGTGGGCGAGGACGGCGTTCGCGGTATAGCCGCCGTTGACCATGCCCTTCACGGCGAGCCCGTCGCCGTCGAAGATCCACACCTTGGAGACCACGAGATAGGGAAAGACGGGCTCGAGGACGTAGACCCAGCGCGGGCTCGGCTCCGGCAGCACGAGGGTCGGGTGGTCCTCCTGGGTGGCCTGGGCCGCGGCCGGCGGCATCTGGCCGGGGATGGCCGGCGCCTGCTGCGCCTGGACCACCGTCGCCGCCGTTCCGAGCCAGAGCCCGATCAGCCCCGAGACGATCCGCCCGCACTCGACCGGCATGGGTCTCCTCTCCCCGTTGCGCACGCCACCCCCTGGGTCGGAACCATACGCAAAGTCCGTGCCGTCGGGTAGCAGCCCGCTACTACGGACCGGCGGGCGATCGCCTGCCCGCGCCTTCGGCACGCCCCGCATCGAGCTCGTCCAGGATCGCCCCCCACTCGTCCGGGTCGACCCGGATGAAATGCGCCTTCTCGCGCCGCTCGAGCCGCGGCACGCCCTTGCCCGGCAGCGTCCGGCAGACGATCGCCTTCGGTCGGCCGTCGGCGGCACGGGCTCCCTCGAGGGCCGCCACCACCGCCGCCATGTCGTTGCCGTCGATCTCGACCGTGTCGAAACCGAAGGCACGCCACTTGTCGGCGAGCGGCTCGAGTCGGACCACGATCTTGCCGTCGGCCTGGATGCCGTTGGCGTCCACGATCGTCACGAGATTGTCGAGGCCGAAGGTGGCGGCGGCGAGGGCCGCCTCCCAGCTCGAGCCTTCTTGGCACTCGCCGTCGCTGAGCTCGCAGAAGACCCGCGCCTCGCTGCCGGAACGGCGCAGCCCCATGGCCATACCGACCGCCACCGGCAGGCCGTGACCGAGCGAGCCGCCGGTGACCTCGACCCCGGGCGAGCTGTCGAGCGTGCTCATGTCGAGCCGGCTGTCGTCCATCGCGAAGGTCGAAAGTTCCTCGCGCGGGATCGCCCCCGCCTCGGCGAGCGTCGCCCAGAGCAGAATGGCGTAGTGGCCGGTCGAGAGCACGAACCGGTCGCGGCCCTCCCAGTCGAGATCGTCGGGATCGAAGCGCAGCTCGTGGAAATGGAGCGCCGCCATCACGTCGGCGAAGCCGAGCGCCTGACCGAGATAGCCCTGGCCCTTGCCGGTCGCGAGCTCGATGCAGGTCCGCCGGATGGCATGCGCGCGGGCGCGCAACGCCTCGAGGTCGGCGGTGGCGGGTGGATGGTTGCGACGCATGGGGCTCCCCGGGACCTCAGTCCTTGTCGAGACCGCCCGTGACGTTGAGGCGGGCGGCCGTCATGTAGGCCGGCGCGTCGAGCACGAGCCAGACGATCATCGCGGCCATCTCTTCGGGATCGGTGCGGCGGCCCAGCGGGATCCGCGCGGTCCGCTCGGCGCGGAAGGCGTCGAGATCGCTCCGGCCCGCGAGCCGAGCGAAGGCCTCCTCGGTGCGGAGCTGGAGGGGTGTGTCCATCATCCCGGGCGAGAGGCTCGTGACGGCGATGCCGAAGGGGGCGAGCGCCACCGCCGCACTGCGGGTGAGAGAATCGACCGCGGCCTTGGTGGCGGCGTAGGCGGCATAGTCGGGCAGCGCCATGCGGGCGGCGGCCGAGGTCACGTGGACGATCCGCCCGCCCCGACCCTGCGCCTTCATGATACGGCCGGCGGCGGCATCGGCGAGCGCGCAGGCCCGCACGTTGACGAGCAGGGCCGCCTCCCAGGCCTCCGCCGTAGGCTCGAGGAAGGGCTCGACCGGTGCGATGGCGGCGCAGTGGACGAGCGCGTCGAGCCCGCCCAGCCCCTCGGCCGCCTCCTCGACCATGCGCACGGGCCCCTCGGCCGTGGCGAGATCGACGCCGATCGCGAAGCTCGCGGACGAAAAGCGGCGGCAGTCGAGCACCACGGCCTCGGCCCCCTCGAGGTCGCGGTCGGCGACCGCGACCCTACAGCCGCGCGCGGCCAGCGCCCGGGCGGCGGCCGCCCCGAGCCCACCCGCACCGCCGCTCACGAGCACGGCCCGTCCGGCCACGCGAGCCCTCCCCGCATCGCCGCCAGCCTCGCCGGAGCCGGCTTCCCGGTCAACCGTCGACGGCGCCGGACGGCCGCGCGGGATCGGGGGCGAAGGCGCGATTGCCGGCCGGCCGGTGCCTCCCTATGGTCCGCACGCGAACGAAACCGGGCCGGGGGAGACCGAGCATGAGCAGGATCACACGCAGGCGGCTGACGCGGCTCGGCGCGAGCGCGGCGGTTGGAGCGGTGGCGGCGCCCATGGTGGCGCGCGGTCAGAGCAAGATCCAGCTCAGGATCCAGACCCACCATTCCGCCGAATCGGTACCGGGCAAGATCTTTCTCCGGTTCTGCAAGGATGTCGAGGAGATGTCCGGCGGTCGGGTGCAGATCGAGAGCTTCACCTCCTCGGCCGTCGTCAAGTCGGTCGAGACCTTCGATGCCGCTTCGACGGGGATCCTCGACGGCGACATGACGGGAGCCGCCTACCAGCCCGGTAAAGACGCGGCGTTCCAGGCCTTCGGCGACATGCTGGGCGGTTACGATTCGCCCGACCAGATGCAGGCCTGGCTCGATGTCGGCGGCGGGCGCGAGATCGCCGACCCGCTCTACGGCAAGTTCGGCATGTATCTCGTGGGCTTCTGGGGCGACCCCACCGAGTCCCTGGTCTCCACCAAGCCGCTTCGCGGCCTTTCCGACCTCAAGGATTGGAAGTTCCGCTGCCCGCCGGGCATGCAGACCGAGATCTTCGCCAAGCTCGGAGCCAAGCCGGTGGTCATGGACTTCGGCGAGGTGTTCACGGCACTCCAGACCAAGGCGGTAGAGGGAGCGGACGCCGGCACGCTCGCGGTCAACAAGGCCCTCGGCCTCTACGAGATCGCGACCCACACCACATATCCCGGCTTCCATTCGATGCCGCAGGACCACCTCGCGATCAACAAGGCCAAGTGGGAGAGCCTGCCGGCCGACGTGAAGGCGATCGTCAAAGTGGCGCTCAAGAAGGCGGCCCTCGACCGCTGGACCGCGACCAACCTCGCCAATGCCGAGGTCGCGCGCGAGCTCGCGGCCAAAGGCGTGACGCTGCACGACTGGTCGCCGGCCGACCGGCGGGCCTATCGCGAGCAGGCGCAGGCGGTCTGGCAGAACTGGGCCCAAAAGACGCCCTTCGCCAAGCAGGCCTTCGAGAGCTCGATCGCCTTCATGAAGCGGATCGGCGTGCTCGCCTGAGCGCCGCCGGGCGCGCGGTATCGAGCCACGGGCGGGGTCGCGACCCCGCCCGCTTCCCGTCGGGAACCTCATCGGATCGGGCCATGGGCCAGCGGCGGACGGTCGTCGATCGTGTGACGACCGCGATCTCGAAAGTGGCGATGTTGCTCTTCGGGGTGATCGTGATCGCCACCTTCTACGAAGTCGTGATGCGCTACGTCTTCGGTTCGCCCACGATCTGGGCGAACGAGCTGTCCTTGATGGTCGCCGGTATCGGCTATCTCTTCGCCGGCGTCTACGCCATGCAGCGGCGCGAGCACATCCGCATCACGCCTCTCTACGATCTCGCTCCGCCCGCACTCAAGCGCATCTTCGATGTGGTGGCGCTCGTCTGTATCCTGACCTTCGCCGTCGGCATGGTGATCGGCGGCTGGACCTCGGCCTGGCGCTCGCTCTCCACCTTCGAGCGCTTCGGCACGGCCTGGGATCCGCCCATCCCGGCGCTCCTCAAGCCGCTCATCCTCCTCACCACCGTGCTCATCGCGATCCAAGCGGTGAGCAACTTCCTCGCCGACCGGCGGCGCAGGGGCTGAGACCATGGGCATCGAGACGATCTCGGTCCTGCTGCTCGCCGGGTTCCTCCTCTTCCTCGCCGCCGGCGTGCCGATGGCCTTCGCCTGCGGCATGCTCGGCGTCACCCTCGCCTATGCCAAGTTCGGGGTCCCCGGTCTCGGCCTCCTCATGCAGCGCATCTACGCGCTGTGCACCGAATACGTCCTGGTCTCGGTGCCGATGTTCATCCTGATGGCCTCGCTCATGGAGCGCTCGGGCCTCGCCAAGGACATGTACGACGCGCTCGATGCCTGGCTGCGGCGGGTGCGCGGCGGGGTCGGTGTGGTCACCATGGTCATGGCGATCATCATGGCCGCGATGTCGGGCATCATCGGCGGCGAGATCGTCCTGTTGGGTCTCGTGGCCCTGCCGCAAATGCTCCGTCTGGGCTACGACAGACGGCTCGCCATGGGTGCCGTTTGCGCCGGTGGCTCGCTCGGGACCATGATCCCGCCCTCGGTCGTGCTCATCGTGTACGGGCTGATCACCGACACTCCGATCTCCTCGCTGTTCACCGCGGCGATCGTGCCGGGGCTCCTCTTGGGCGGGATCTACATCCTCTACATCCTGGTCCGCGTGCGGGTGAATCCGGCGCTCGCCCCGCTGGTCGAGGACAGCGGCCCGCCGCTCACGCTCGGCCAGAAGTTCGCCGCCTCCAAAGGTCTCGTGGGCCCGCTGCTGCTCGTCGTGGTCGTTCTCGGCTCGATCTACGGCGGGATCACCTCGATCACCGAGGCCGCGACGATGGGTGTCGTGGGCGTGCTCGCGCTGATCGTGCTGCGCGGCGAATTCCGCCCCGCGCTCTTGCGTGAAGCCTTCGAGCAGACCTTCCGCTCGGTCGGCATCCTGCTCTGGGTGACCTTCGGAGCCTCGACGCTCATCGGCGCCTACACCTTGGCCGGCGGGCCGCGCTGGATCGGCTCGCTCATCACCGGGCTCGAGATCGCACCGATCCTGATCGTGCTCTTGATGATGCTGATCTTCCTCTTCCTCGGCGCGTTCATGGACTGGATCGGTATTGCCCTCCTGTGCATGCCGATCTTCGTCCCGATCATCAAGCAGCTCGGCTACGACCCGATCTGGTTCGGCATCCTGTTCTGCATCAACATGCAGGTCTCGTTCCTGTCGCCGCCCTTCGGCCCAGCGGCGTTCTACCTCAAGAGCGTGGCGCCTCCCGACACCGAGCTCGTCGAGATCTTCAAGAGTTTCGGGCCGTTCGCGGCGATGCAGATCCTGGTGCTCGGGCTCGTGCTCCTGTTCCCGGAGCTCGCCCTCTGGCTCCTCCGCTGAGGCTGCGGCTTCAGCGATCCATCCACTGCATGCGCATCCGCTCGCCGATCATGCAGTCGATCCGCTTCGCTCGGCTCTCGGCCGCCGCCGGCAGGAGCTCGGGTGTGCGGCCCGCCACCTCGAGCGCGATCTTGTGGCGGATGGCCGGGGCGAATTGATCGCTCGAGCGGACCGGGATCACGAAGGAGCCGGGGCCGCCGATCACGCAGTCCTCGTAGTAGATGTCGAGATCCTTGATGCTGCCGAAGCCGGGATTGGCCTCTTTGAGCATGATCGGCAGACCGTTGATGACGATGTCTTGCTCGAGGACCCAGTCCCGCACCGGCTCGACCGGTGGACCGGTATTGTTGGCACCGTCGCCCGACACGTCGATCACCCGGCGCAGCCCCCGATAGGGACTCTCGGCGAAGAGGCCGGCGGCGAAGCGCAGGCCCGAGGAGATCGAGGTCCACCGCTCGCGCGAGATCGGCGCCTCGGCGAGCTCGGCGGCGAAGGCCTCGGCACTCTGCCGGTCTTCGATCAGCCGCCAGGGCACCACCACCTGCTGGTGACCCGGCCCCGCCCACTCGATGTAGGTGACCGCGATCCGGCCGTAGGCTCCGGCGCGGATCGCGTGGACCACCTCGGGTGCCGTGATCGCCTCGAGGTAACCCTGACGTTGCAGCTCCTGCTCGTCGAGGTCCATCGAGCGTGAGACGTCGACCGCGAGCACGAGCTCGAGGTCGACCGGGACGCCTTGGCCCACGGCCGGCGTCCCGCCGAGAAGCAGTGACGCCGCGAGGACGCCGAGCCCGCTGGGAACACGCGCAGCGCGCATGGCCGGCCCTCCCTTCGCCATCGCCCCAGGCTGCGACCGGACGCGGCCGCCGTCAACGCCCGACCGCACTCGGTCGAGGCCCGCCGGGCTCAACCCGTGAAGGACTCCCAGAAGCCCTTGATCACCTCGAGCAGGATCAAGAGCACGATCGCGATCTCGACCACGTAGGTCCGGCGCGACTGAACGAGCGTGAGGAGCGTGGTGCTCGCCTCGCCCACGAGCGCGAGCTTGCGGTCGAGGGCCTGCGAGCGCTCGACCAGCTCGAGCTCGTCGACCAGCCGCGCGAAGAGCCGCTCGAGGTCCGGATGGTCCCAGAGGAGATCCGGCTTGTCGTCGGCCTGGACGCGCGCGGTTGTCCGCGAGCGGGCGGAAAGGGCGGCCCCGATCGTGCGTTGCAGCGCGCGGGTGGAAACGGCGAGCCGGCCGGTGGCGGCGAGCGCGCCGACGAAGGGCTCCATGGCGTCGAGCGTGCCCGAGAGCGTGGCCTCCTGATGCGCGAGGGCCGCGCTCTTGGCGAGCGCATCGGCCACGAGCGCGAGCCTTTCCGGACGGGCGTCCTTGAGAAGAACGGTACCCCCGGGGTCGATCCCGTCCTCGGCCGCCCCGAGAAGGAGGGCCGCGCTCTCCTCGACCGGCTCGGCGAGCGGCTGGCTGACCCGCGGCCGGAGCGCGTCGAGAAGAGCCGCCTGCTGCCGGACCGTGCCACCGATCAGGACGACCGCCCCCCAGCGGAACGCGAAGGCGGTGAGGCCCTCCGGGCCGGCGAGCTGGACCGGGTCGGCGAGCCCGCCGCGCGCGGCGGCCACACCGCGCAGATCGAGCCGCTCGCCGAGCAGCACCGCGCGCGCCACGAGCCGTCCGGAATTCGAGCGGGCGGTGCGCGCCGCACCCCCACCGACCGTCTCGCTCGACTCCATGGAGCGAGACTAGCCCGACCAGCCCCCCGTCCGCCAGCTGCCCCGGCCGCGGGCCTCGGCTCCGCTCCGCCCCCTCCCCGCCGAGCGCCCGTCCGCCTAGGTTCCGCCGCGCGCGCCTTCGGAGGAGAGCGATGGCCGAACAGCCGAGCGACATCGAGATCGCCCGCGCGGCATCCCTGCGGCCGATCGAGGAGGTCGCGGCCGAGCTCGGCATCGAGGGGGCGGCCCTCGTCCCTCACGGCCGACACGTCGCCAAGCTCGACCTCGCCCGGCTCGCCGGCCTCGAGAAGCGGCCGCGGGGCCGGCTCGTGCTGGTCACAGCGATCACGCCCACACCCGCCGGCGAGGGCAAGACCACGACCACGATCGGGCTCGGCGATGCGCTCCGCCGGCTCGGGGCGCGGACCGCGATCTGCCTGCGCGAGCCTTCGCTCGGGCCCTGCTTCGGCATGAAGGGCGGGGCCACGGGTGGCGGCCGCGCCCAGGTCGTGCCCATGGAGCGGATCAATCTCCACTTCACGGGCGATTTCCACGCCGTCGGCGCCGCTCACAACCTGCTCGCGGCGATGGTGGACAACCACCTCCACTGGGGCAACGAGCTCGGCCTCGACCCGCGGCGGATCCTCTGGCGGCGAGTGCTCGACACCAACGACCGGGCGCTCCGCTCGATCGTCCTGGGCCTGGGCGGCCCGACCGACGGTGTGCCGCGCGAGGCCGGCTTCGACATCACCCCCGCCTCGGAAGTGATGGCCGTGCTCTGCCTCGCCCGCGACCTCGTGGACCTCGAGGCGCGGCTTTCGCGCATGGTGGTCGGTCTCTCCCGCGAGGGGCGGCGGGTCGCCGCGGGCGAGCTGGAGGCCGCGGGCGCCATGACGGTGTTGCTCGCCGACGCCCTCGCCCCCAACCTCGTCCAGACACTCGAAGGCACACCCGCTCTCGTCCACGGCGGCCCCTTCGGCAACGTCGCCCACGGCTGCAACAGCCTGATCGCCACCCGCACGGCACTCGCCCTCGCCGATTGGGTGGTCACCGAGGCGGGCTTCGGAGCCGATCTCGGGGCCGAGAAGTTCTGCGACATCAAATGCCGCATCGGCGGCCTCGAGCCCGCCTGCGCGGTCCTCGTGGCGAGCGTGCGGGCCCTGCGGCACCATGGCGGGGCGGCCAAGGAAGCTCTCGCCCGGCCCGATCCGCGGGCCGTGGAGCGAGGCCTTTCCAATCTCGAGCGGCACGCCCGCAACCTCGCCCGGTTCGGGCTGCGCTGCGTGGTGGCGCTCAACCGCTTCGCAGGCGACGACGAGGAGGAGCTCGCGCTCGTCGAGGCCTTCTGCCGCGACCGGCTCGGGCTCGAGGCGGTCCGCTGCACCCATTTCGCCGACGGCGGAGCGGGTGCGCTCGAGCTCGCCCACCGCGTGCGGGCGCTCGCCGAGGCCGCCGGGGAGCAGGGTCGGCGGTTCCGTCTCCTCTACCCCGATTCGATGCCGCTCCTCGAGAAAGTGCGAACGATCGCCACCACGATCTACGGAGCGGAGGACGTCTCGGCCGAGCGGCCCGTGCGGGAGCTGTTCGACGAGCTCGAGGCGCAGGGCTTCGGCAGCTTGCCGGTCTGCGTCGCGAAGACGCCCTACAGCTTCTCGGCCGACCCGAGCCTCCGGGGCGCGCCGATGGGCCACGTCCTGCCGATCCGCGAGCTGCGGCTCTCGGCCGGGGCAGGCTTCCTCGTGGTACTGTGCGGTGCGATCAACACCATGCCCGGCCTGCCGCGGCGGCCCGCCGCGACCCGGATCCGGCTCGATCCCGAAGGCCGGATCGAGGGGCTCGCCTGAAGCGGGGTGCGCAGAGGACGCCTCATCCGCGCACCCGCCGGTTCTCGGGGTCGTAGAAGGGCCGAAGCGAAAGCTCGGCCGGTACGGGCTCGCCCGCGACCTCGACCACGAAGCGCCCGGCCGCGAGGCGCTCGGCCGTCACCGGCTCCGCCAGCTCGACCCACCCGAGGCCGAGCGAGGCGCCGATCCGGTGCCCGAAGGCGCCCGAGGTGACGGCCCCCACGATGCGCCCGACCTCCAGGATCGGTTCCTCGCGGTGCAGGAACACGGTGGGATCGGAAAGGCGGATGGCGACCAGCCGTCGGCGGCCGAAGCCCGGCGTCGCGCGGCGGGCGAGGAGCGCCTCGCGACCCACGAACCCGCCCGGCTTGTCGAGGGCGACCGTGAAGCCGAGGCCGGCCGAGAAAGGGTCGTCCTCGATGCCGATGTCGTGGCCGTAGCTGCGATAGGCCTTCTCCAGCCGGCAGCTCTCCTGGGCGAAGCGGCCCGCCGGGGCGAGGCCGAAGCGCGCTCCGGCTTCGAGGAGCCGCTCCAGGACGTGGACCGCCTGGTCGACCGGGACGTAGAGCTCGAAGCCGAGCTCGCCCACGTAAGTGAGCCGCGTCGCCCGCAGACGCGCATAGCCGATCTCGAGCTCGCGCGAGCTCGCGAAGGGAAAGGCGCGATCGGACAGGTCCTCGCCCGACAGGGTCTCGAGGAGTGTCCGCGAGCGCGGGCCCATGAGCGCGAGGAGGGCGGTGCCCGCCGTGAGGTCGGTTACGACGCAGCGGGCGTCCTCGGGTACGTGGGCCCGCAGCCAGGCGAGGTCACGGGTGAGACTCGTGGTCGCCGTCACGATCAGGAACTCGCTCGGCGAAAGCCGGGTGACGGTGAGGTCGGACACGATGCCGCCCCGCTCGTCGAGCCAGCAGGTATAGACGACCCGGCCGGGCGGCACGTCGATCCGGGCGGTCGAGAGCCGCTCCAAGACGGCGAGCGCATCGCCACCGCTCACCAGGATCTTGCCCATCCCCGACTGGTCGAAGAGCGCGACCGCGTCGCGCACGGCGCGGCACTCGCGGCCGCAGGCCTCGTGCCAGCAGGGCCGGCCCCAGCTGGGCCGCCAATCGCGCTCCGCCTCGCTCGTCGCGAACCAGGCCGGCCGCTCGAAGCCGGCACTCTCCCCCATGACGGCGCCGAGCGCCAGGAGCCGGTCGTGGAGGACCGAGCGGCGGGCGCCGCGCGCGGTGGCCATCGGTCGGTCCGGCCAGTGCATGGCGTAGAGCAGACCCAGGGTCTCGACCGTCCGATCGCGCAAGAAGGCTTTCGCCGCCATGAAGGGCGGCAGCCTGCGGACGTCGACGTCCAGAAGGTCGAAGGGCGGGCGGCGGTCCTCGATCCACCGGGCCAGCGCCATCCCGGCCCCGCCCGAGGACTGGATGCCGATCGAGTTGAAGCCGCAGGCGACGAACAGATCGCGGACCTCGGCCGTCTCGCCCAGAAGATAGCGATCGTCCGGGGTGAAACTCTCGGGACCGTTGAAGAAGGTCTTGATCCCGGCCTTCTGGAGGATCGGCAGGCGGTACATCGCCCGCTCGAGGATCGGCTGGAAGTGATCGAGGTCCTCCGGCAGGGTGCCGAAGGCGAAGTCCTCGGGAATGCCGTCCATGCCCCAAGGCTTGGCGACGGGCTCGAAGCAGCCGAGTAGGATCTTGCCCGCTTCCTCCTTGTAATAGGCGCACTCGTCCATCACTCGAAGGACCGGCAGGTCCTTGGGCAGGTCCGGGATCGGCTCGGTCACTATGTAGAAATGCTCGGCCGCATGGAGCGGCAGGCTCACCCCGATCGCCCGGCCGAGCGCGTGCGACCACATGCCGGCCGCTATCACGACCGTGCCGGCGCGCACCTCGCCGAAGGGAGTGCGGACGCCCACGGCCCGGCCGCGCTCGACCAGGATCCGCTCGACCGGGCAGTTCTCGACGATCCGTGCCCCGCGCTGGCGGGCCCCTTTGGCGAAAGCCTGCGTGATCCCGACCGGGTCCGCCTGACCGTCGCCCGGCAGATAGACCGCGCCGACCGCATCGCCGGTCTCGACCAGGGGATGGAGCCGCTTCGCCTCGCTGGGCCCCATGACCTCGACCTCGAGGCCGAAGCTCCGGGCCATCGAGGCGCCGCGCTTGAGCTCGTGGAAGCGCTCGGCGTGGAGGGCCAAGGCGAGCGAGCCCTTCTGCCGGAAGCCCGTAGCGATTCCGGTCTCGGCTTCGAGCTCGGGTAGGAGCTTCGCGGTGTAGCGAGCGAGCTCGGTGAGCCGCCGCGTCGCCCGGAGCTGGCCGATCAGGCCGGCGGCGTGCCAGGTGGTGCCGCAGGTGAGCTGCCGGCGCTCGAGCAGGAGCGTGTCCGTGATCCCGAGGCGGGCCAAGTGATAGGCGATCGAGCAGCCGACGATCCCCCCGCCCACGATCACGACCTCGACTCGTGCCGGCAGATCCACGGCTCCCTCCCCGTCCCGCGATCCCGCGGGACGGCCTAGCACGCGACGCCGTCTCCCTCCTAGGCCGCGGCCCTGGTATGGCAGCCGCCGTCCAACGGGGGAGGTCGCCATGCGGATCCTGATCACCGGCGGGGCCGGTTTCATCGGCAGCAAGCTCGCCCGGGCCCTGCTCGCCCGCGGCAGTCTCGCCGGCCGGCCGATCGAACGGATCCGGCTCGTCGACGTCGTGAAGGCGCACGGATTCGACGATCCGCGGGTCGAGACGATCGCCGGCGACGTGACTCGGGCGGGAGCCGTGTTCTCCTGGTTCGCGGGCGGATTCGATGCGGTCTTCCATTTGGCGGCCGTGGTCTCGGGCCAGGCCGAGACGGATTTCGAGCTCGGCTACGCCGTCAATCTCGACGGCACCCGCCACGTCCTCGAGGCGGCCCGGCATTTCTGCCGGCGGCCGATTCTCGTCTTCGCCTCCTCCTGCGCCGTCTACGGGGGCGATCTGCCCGAGCCGATCACCGATACCACGCACCTCACCCCGCAGAGCTCGTACGGCAACCAGAAGGCGATGGGCGAGCGGCTCGTCGCCGACTATCACCGCAAGGGCTTCGTCCTCGGCACGAGCCTCCGGTTGCCGACGATCGTGGTCCGACCGGGCCGCCCGAACCTCGCGACCACGACCTTCCTCTCCTCGATCGTGCGCGAGCCGTTGAACGGCGAGACCGCCAACTGCCCGGTGCCGGTCGAGACCCGGATGTACTGCCTGTCGCCGCGGGCGGTGGTGGAGGCCTTCATCCACGCCGCCGAGCTCGAGGAGGGCGCCCTCGGCAAGGACCGCTCGCTGCTCCTGCCCGGTATCGCCTTCACGGTGGCCGAGGAGATCGCCGCGCTCGAGAAGATCGCGGGCAAGGGTGTCACGAGCCGGATCACCTACGAGCCGGACGCGCTGATCCGCCGCGTCGTGCTCTCGATCCCCTGGAACTTCGCCCCGGAACGCGGCCTGAAGCTCGGCTTCCCGGTCGATCGGGACGTCGAAGCGATCGTCCGCCAACACATCGAGGACGAGCGCGGCGGCTCCTTCGTGCCCTGAGACGGCGACGCTGGCGGCCGGTCCGGGCGCCGGGCTCAGCCGAGGGTCAGGCCGCCGTCCACGACCAGCACCTGGCCCGTGACCATCCGTGCCCCGGCGAGCAAGAAGAAAATCGCCTCGGCGATGTCGTCCGGCGTGCAGCGGCGCTTCAAGAGCGCCTTCTCTGCCGCCTCCTGTTTCCAGGCCTGCGGCCAGTTCGCGGTCCACGGCGAATCGACGTGGCCCGGCGCCACCGCGTTGACCCGGACCGCGGGTGCGAGCGCCCGGGCGAGGCCGCGGGTGAGCTCGATCAGCGCAGCCTTGGAGGCACCGTAGGCGATCGAGCTGCCCTGGCGGCCGAGCCCGGCCACCGAGGCCACGTTGACGACGGCACCGCCCGTCTCGCCGAGCGCCTCGGCGGCGGCGTGTGCGCAGCGGAAGGCGCCCAGGAGATTGGTCTCGAGGATCGCCTTCCAGAACTCCTCGTCGAGCCGGTCGAGTTCGGCCGGCGGAATCGGCCGGTCGGTGGCGGCGGTGCCGGCATTGTTGACGAGATAGTCGAGCCGACCGAGCCGCTCGATCCCTGTCCGCACCATGGCCTCGGCCTCGCCGGCCACGGCGACCGAGCCCGCGACCGCCACGACATCGAGCCCCTCGGCGCGCAGACGGCTCGCCTGCTCGGGTCCGCGCGGGTCGATCGGGAGATGATTGAGCGCGACCTTCGCGCCGGCGCGGGCCAACCGCTCGACGGTGGCGAGACCGATGCCCGAGGCCCCACCGGTCACGAGTGCCGCCTTCCCGCGCAGATCCGCCCCGATCATCCCCCCTCCCCCTCGATCGCCCGCCAGGCGCGCTTGAGCGCCAAGAGCTTGCGGTCGCGTTCGCGGAAGAGCTCTTCCGCGCTCCGGCCGCCATAGTCGAAGAAGCCGCGCCCGGCCATCACCCCGCTCCGCCCCTCGCCCAGGAGCCGATCGAGGGTGGGGCTGCGGTCGCGCGGCGGAGGCGGGGTGTAGGTGCGATTGGCGAGCGCCTTGGCCACGAGCTCGAGGCCCGTGTAGTCGGCCTTGCGGAGCTGACCCAGGAGGAGGAGCCGAAGGCCGAGGCCGTGGCGGATCGATTCGTCGATCACCGCGGGCTCGATCCCCTCCTCGTCGAGCAGACGGAAGATCTCGGCGCTCATGGCCGCCTGCAGCCGGTTGGCGACGTAGCCCTGGAGCATGCGGGAGAAGCGCACCGGCCGCTTGCCGATCGCCCGGTAGAAGGCCTCGAGCCGGTCGAGGACGGCCGGATCGGTCGCGGGCCCGGGCACGAGGTCGACGAGATCGAGGACGTAGGGCGGGGTGTACCAATGCGCGATCGCCGCGCGGTGCCGCAGCGCCTCGGGCATCAGCGGGAAGACCTCGAGATAGGAGGTGTTGGAAGCGACGATCGCATCCGCTGGCGCCGCCGCGGCGACCGCGGCGTAGACCGCGCGCTTGACCGCGGGGTCCTCGACCACGGTTTCGACCACGAGGTCGGCGCTCTCGACCGCCTCGCCGAGGCTCGCCGCCGGCGCGATCCGACCGGTCGCCGCGACGGCCGCCTCGCGACCGATCTCGCCCGCCTCGACCAGCGTGTCGAGGGCCGCCGCGATCAGGCCCCGGGCGCGCTCGAGGGCCTCCGGACGAACGTCGTGCAGGCGCACGCCCGAGCCCGCGAGCGCGTGCACGAGCGCGAGCGCATGCCCCATGGTCCCCGCCCCCAACACCGCGACGGTCGCGAAGGCGGTCACGTGGGCGGGGTCCAGGGCTCGGGGGCGCGCGGCCATGGGTCGGTGACGACGTCGACGACGACCGGCCCGGCCGTTTCGAGGGCCCGCTCCAGGGCCGGGCGGATCGTCTCCGGCCGCTCCACTCGGATCCCCTCTACGCCGAAAGCGCGCGCCACGGCGGCGAAGTCGATCGGACCGAAGCGGACGATCTCGTCCGGGTTGCCGGGCCGTCCCCCCTGCAAGCGACGGACGTTCACGAGCCCCTGGCCGAAGGCGGAATTGTTGTTGACGACGACGACGAGCGGCAGGCCGAGGCGACGGGCCGTCTCGAGCTCGCCGACGTGGTAGTAAAAAGCGCCGTCGCCGCAGAAGCAGACCACGGGCCGATCGGGTGCTGCGCATTTGGCGCCGATCGCCGCCGGGAAGGCCCACCCGAGCGAGCCGGCGGCCCGCAGATAGCGCTGCTCGGCCGAAGGCAGCTCGACGAGGGTACCGGTCCAGATGCCGGAATAGCCCGTGTCCGCGACCAGAATGGCATCCTCCGGCAGCACCGCGGAAAGCTCTGCGCAGAGCCGCTCGACCCGGATCGGCACGGAATCGGAGGCGAGCAGCGGCGCCATCGCGGCCCGCCAGGCGCCCACCTCGCCCCGCACCCGCTCGGCCCAGACCCGCCAGGAGGGCCGAGGCGGGAGCACCGCCCGTAGCGCCTCGAGGCCGCGGGCGGGATCGGCGAGCACGCCGATCGTGCCGGGATAGGAGCGGCCGAGCTCGCACGGATCGAGGTCGATCTGGACGATCGCCCGGCCGGGCGGCGGGACGGTCCAGTTCTGCGTGACCTGATCGCCCGTGTGGCAGCCGACATAGAGGACGAGGTCGGCCTCGTGGACCAGCCGGTTGGCGGGCGGGGCGGAGTAGGTCCCGACCACGCCGATCGAGAGGGGATGATCGGTCGGCAGAAGGCCCCGGCCACCGAGCGATGTCGCGACCGGGAGCGGCCCCGCCTCGGCGAGCGCGCGCAAGGCGGCGCGGGCCCCCGAGAGCACCGCTCCGGCCCCCGCCACGACCACGGGCCGCTCGGCGGCGGCGAGCGCGCGAGCGGCGGCCTCGATCTCGGCCGGATCGGGTGGCGGCCTTCGCGCCGGGACACGGGTGTGGCGGGGGTCGATCCCGGGCGGCCCCGGGAGGGTCGCGGTCTCGAGGATCTCGCCCTGGAGGCCCGGCAGGTCGAGATGGACGGGCCGGGGCGTGCCCTCTGTGGCCTCGCGGAAGGCGAGGCGCAGGAGATGCGGCAGCTCCTCGGCCGCCTCGACCCGGGCACGGGCCTTGGTGACGGCGGCGAAGGGGCCGTCGTGGTCGATCTCTTGATAGGCGTTGCGGTGCTGATGCGAGGGCGGCTTGCGACCGGTGAGTGCCACGACCGGGGCGCGGTGGAGGAAGGCGTCCTGCAGACCGGCCGCGAGATTGGCCGCCCCTACCGACTGGGCCATGCAGACGGCGGGCCGAAACGCCGTGCGCGCCCAGCCGTCGGCCATGTAGGCAGCAGCCTTCTCGGAATGGGCGAGGACCCGGCGCACGCCCAGGCTCTCGAGCTCGATCAGCGTGCGACGGAGGATGGCGTCGACGAAGAAGACGTGGCTCGTGCCGGCCGTGGCCAGTGCCTCGGCGAGCCAGCGGGAACCGGTTCTGGTTTCGACCAAGGCGCCCTCCCCGGCCCGCGCATAACAGCATAGCGGGCCGGAGAGAACGGCCGCGCGCGCCTGGGAGGGGCAGCGCACGCGCGGCTCGGCCTCGGCCGGCGCTCAGCCGGTGCGACCCGCCGGCAGCGGGCCGGGCCCGCCGGAGTGGACCGGATCGGAGAGCGCGGGCTTGGTGCCCGTGATCATCGCCTTCACGAGGTTCTCGCGGTGGCGCAGGCTCGCGAACACGACCCCAGCGACGTGAAGTGGGACGAGCCAGAGGAGAAGATCGGCGCTCGTCGCGTGGAGCTCCTCGACCCATTCTTCGCCCCAGAAGGCATCGAGGGTCTGCATCCAGCCCGAAACGCCGATCACGAGGAGGAGCAGGAGCAACCCCAGGATCATGAGGGCACCCAGAGGGTTGTGACCCTCGTGGTAGGGCTCTTCGCCGCGCAGCATCGCCGCGACATAGGCGGCGACCTCGCGCGGGCCGCGCACGAAGCTCACGAAGCGGGCGTGGTGCGAGCCGAGGAAGCCCCAAAGGACACGGAACAGCGCCGCGACCAGCACGGCGTAGCCCACGAGCTCGTGGGCGGTGCGCCTGTCCTCGAGGAGAAACGCCGCCGCACAACCGAACGCGAAGGTCCAGTGCAGCAGACGGACGAGCGGGTCCCAGACCCGACGGACCCCTTGCCTCACGATCGATCTCCCGTGCGATTGTACCGAGCGGGACGCGTCGGGCGGACGGGCCGGCCGGGCCGCTTCGCCGCGGACCGGCCGCACCGATCAGCCCTGGTGCTCCTCGAGCTTGGCGCCGGTCCAGGGATCGATGTAGGTTTCGACTTTCTTTCCCTGCAGGCGGCCGTAGATCTCGTAGCAGCCGCCGCTCGAGATCTTCCAGCGCTGAATCTCGTAGCCTTGAGCCTTGTACATCTCCTGCACCTTGCTCTCGGCGAGCTTGTCGCCGTTGCCGGTGCACCTGGGGCCGGCCAGCGCAGGCGCGGCGCAGGCGCAGAGGAGGGTCGCGGCAATCGTCGTCCGGATCATCCCGATCTCCGTTGCGATGGACGAAAGAGACGCGATCGGTCTAGAGGCGCGACCTTGCCTGCACCGGACGTAAGGCTGGCCGCAAACCCGAGCTTACTATGCGGCAAGCTTGCGATCGCGCCGGGCAAGCTCGGGAGCGGCGGCGGGCAGCTTGAAGCCGACTTCGGCGCCCCCGCCCGGACGGTTGCGGAGGATCGGCTCGCCGCCGTGGCGCCGGACCGCCTCGGCCACGATCGCGAGGCCGAGACCGGCGCCCTGCCAGCGGCTCGTCGGACCACGCCGGAAGGGTTGCAGGAGCAGCTCCGGCTCGCCGTCGGGGAAGCCCGGACCCCGGTCGCAGACGAGGACCGTGCCGTCCGCTTCGACTCGAATCTCGACTTGGCTGTCGGGCGGCGCCGCCTTCGCGGCGTTGTCGATCAGGTTGAGCAGCGCTCGCTCGATCGCCGCCCGCGAGCCGATCCGCAGAACCCCGTCCTCGGGGGCGTGGAGAGCCAGGCTCTTGCGCTCGCGCAGGAGCAGCGGCACGGCATCGGCCGCGATCTCGCGGGCGAGTGCGGCGAGATCGAACGTGCTGCGCTCGTCCAGGGCCCCGGCCTCGAGACGCGCCTTGAGGAGGAGCTGCTCGGCCAGCCGCTCGATTCGGGCGACCGCACGCAGGAAAGCGGTCCGTTCGGGGCCGTCGGCCAGCCCCTCGAGCCGGGCCCGGAGCGCGGCGAGCGGGGTACGCAGGGTGTGGGCCAGGTCGGCGGTGAGCCGCCGCTCGCGGGCGAGCGCCTCCTGCAACCTCTCGAGCGCGCCGTTCATCGCGGACACGAGCGGCACCACCTCCGCCGGCACATTGTCGACGGCGAGCGTTCTGCCGTTGCCGGGGACGATCGCCGCCGCCTCGGCCGACAGCCGCTCGACGGGCCGCAAGGCCCGCCGAACGGTGAGAAAGACGACGAGGATCGAGACCACCGCGCTCACGATCATGAAGGGCCCGTACTCGCCCAGGATCTCCATCTTGACCCAGATCAGCCGGTCGCGCAGCTCCGCCGGCGCCCGCTCGGCGACGATCCGCACGGGCGTGCCGTCAGCGGTGATCCGGGTCGCGACGTAACCGAAGCGACCGCCGTCCGGGTCTTGCCCGTGGAGCTCGAAATAGCCGTCTGCCGCTTGGCCCGCGAAATGCAGGAGCACACCGGCCTGCTCGCCGAAGGTCAGGAGCGGCCCGTCCACCCGGTCGAGCACCACGAGACGGAGCCCCGGGACCAGCGCCAGCCGTTGTTCGAGGGCGGGGTCGAGGACGACCTCGTGCCCGTCCACCGCCGGCCGGATCGAGCCCACCAGGAGATCGCTGATCTCGTCGAGCTCGTAATGCAGCTCGACCCCGTCGCGGACGAAATGCTCGCCGACGGCAGCGAACAGGCCGAGCACCGCGAGGATCGAGCAACGGATCGCGAGCGAACGGGCGAGCGAGGGCGTCATTCGACCTCGAGCATGTAGCCCACTCCGCGGACGGTGCGGATCTGTACGCCGGCGCCGGCGTCGGTCAGCTTCTTGCGCAAGCGAGAGACGTGGGATTCGAGCGTGTTCGACTCGATCTCGCTGTCCTGGTCCCAGAGCGCTTCTTCGAGGATACGACGGGTGACGACCCGACCGGCCCGCCGCATCAGTGCCTCGAGCAGCATGCGCTCGCGCCGCGGCAGGAGGAGTGGGCGACCGGCCACCTCGACATGGCCCGTGGTCGTTTCGAGCAACAGACGGCCGATCTCGATCGCCGCCCCGAGATCCCGCCCCGGCCGGCGGAGCACGGCGCGGATCCGGGCGACGAGTTCGGCATGAGCGAAGGGCTTGACGAGATAGTCGTCGGCGCCCGCCTCGAGGCCCGTGACCCGATCCTCGACCGCGTCGCGGGCGGTCACCACGAGCACCGGTACGGTCGAGCGGCGGCGCTTGAGGTGGCGCAGGAGCTCGATTCCATCGCCGTCCGGCAAGGTGAGATCGAGCAGGACGAGGTCGTAGATCCCGGTACCGAGCGACGCCTCGGCGGTGGCGAGGTCGGCCGCGAGATCGACCGAGAAGCCGTCGCGCGCCAGATTGGCGACGAGGGCCTCGCCCAGATCCGGATCGTCCTCGACGAGCAGAAGTCGCATCCACCCTCTCCTCGCTTCAGTCTAGCGCGCCAAGCTTGTCGCAAGCTTGCGCGCTGCGAGCACGAGGGGCCGGTCAGGGGGGCGAGCGATCGAGCCCCAGGGCAGTGCGCAGCCGCAGTTTCTGCAGAACGGCGTCCTTGGGCGGCAGGACGAGCGGCTGCGGTCGCCGGTCGACCCGGGCCTGGACCAGCACCGGGCCGGGACGGTCGAGGAGCAGAGTCAAGGCAGCGTCGATCGCCTCGGGGCGCTCGAGCCGGAAGGTGGCGGGAAAGCCGGCGGATCTCGCCATCTCGGCGAGATCGACGCCCGCCGCGGTTGCGGTCGGCTGGCCGCCGGTCTCGCCGTAAGCCGCGTTGTCGAGCACGAGGAGCGCCAGGTTGGCGGCCCTCTGGGTGGCGATCGTGGCGAGCGAAGCGAGGCCCATGAGCGCCTCGCCGTCACCGGTGAGGACGACGACCCGCCGGTCCGGCCGGGCGAGGGCGAGGCCCAGGCCCATGGCGAACGCCCCGCCCATGCCGCCCCACAGGTAGAAATGCTGGGGATGGTCCCCGGCGGCGGCGAGATCCCAGGCGGGCGAGCCGAGCCCGGCCAGGAACAGCGCCGCGCCGCGCCGGGCCACGAGGCGAGCCACGAGCTCGCGGCGGTCGAGGTCGGCGCTCATCGCGAACCTCCCGACCCGGCTCCGGAAACGCGGAAGCGCTTGGCGCCCGACAGACGCTGACGGACCAGCACCGCCACCATCTGCTCCGAGCCGAAGGCGAGGCCGAGCGCACCGTCGAGCACGGCCCCCGCTTCTTCCGTCCGCTCGAGGGAGAAGAGCCTCACGCCCATGGCGTCCAGCACGGTCGGAACCGCTCGGCCCATCGGCACCTGCCAGGGGTTCTCCTCGCCCCACTCGCCCCGCATGGTGACGATCAGGACGAGCGGGAAGCGGCCCACCGCGGCGAGCCCGAGCATGTTGACCAGGTTGCCGACCCCGCTCGACTGGCAGGCGAGCACGCCGCGCGTGCCGCCGAGCCAGGCGCCGGCCAGAAGGGCCGGCCCTTCGCGCTCGTCGGCGAGGCCCACGACCCGGATCGCGGGGTCGGCCGTACAGCGTTCGATCAACCGGGCGAGGCCGGCATCGGGCACGTGTGCCAGGAGACCGACGCCGGCCCGCGCGAGGGCGGCGTGGGCGGCTTCGCTCCAATCCGAGGCGCTCATCGCAGGCGCGCCCCGAAATTGCGGGCGGGGTCGAGTTCGGGCTC
>Ga0101944_10000962_pt1 | contig 70502 bp, 41 predicted proteins | sample DewCreD2012metaG_FD_75245 | JGI IMG/M metagenome (GOLD analysis project Ga0101944, IMG submission 75245) | Hot spring sediment bacterial and archeal communities from British Columbia, Canada, to study Microbial Dark Matter (Phase II) - Dewar... ... | reverse complement strand
ATCACGCCCGGGGATAAATTTGAGCCTCCTTACGTCGGCTCCTACAACCAGGGGGTTCATGGGGAGGGAAACATCGCTGGCGGCGCATTGTGAAACCGCGGCTCCCGATGACTTCGAGCACTGGCGAACGGGTCTCCCTCTCCCCAAGGGAGAGGGACGGGGTGAGGGGAAACCGCGCCGTCGAAAACCCCAGGCCCGGCGTTATGCACGGTAACTTGCCTCCGGCAATTCCACCGGAAACGTCGAGGAGCCCGAAATTTTGATTCCGGCGGGCGGCGTCCGGCTGGCGCTCACGGCGCCGCCGCTAAATGGGCACTAGCCGGCAACTGCGCACTATCAATAAGTTAATTATATTTATATTATAAGCATACAACATTAAATTTTTTAATTGACAAAAATCATCCATTCCATAATTTGGCGGTGAGTATTAGGGCAGAAGGCTTCTCCGCCCCGCCATCCGACGGGGAAGAAGACTCCAGGGAACGTCAGTGACTTAAGCAGACAATGCTATGAGAACGGGCGTTTTTATCGGGCGTGCCCTCGCGGCAGGCGAAATGAACACTTCGGCGCTGGCCGCCTACGCCGCCAATTTGCCCACCGTCAAACAAGTGCGCGAGCTGGGTTATCGTCCGCGCTTGGACCCGCTAAAACTGGCGGAGGAAATCCGGGAGGCGCAGCTTGAGCGCATCGTCATCGCGGGGGATTCCCCCGGTTATTTCAAGCCCGTTTTCACCCGCGCCGCGGCCCTGGCCGGCTGCCCGCCCGAGGAGGTGCGCCTGGCGTCGTTTCGGGAGCACGGGGCGGAAACGGCGCACGACACCGAGCGGGCCAAGGCGGTGATCGCCTGCGCGGTGGAAGGAGTGCCCTTTTCGCTGGTGGCGGTAGCCAAGCCAACGGCGATGAACCGCGCGACGCTCATCGTCGGCGCGGGCATCGCTGGCATCCAGGCGGCGCTGGAAATTGCCGACGGCGGCAACAAGGTTTACCTGGTCGAACGGACGGCGACCATTGGCGGGCACATGGCCATGTTCGACAAGACCTTTCCAACGCTGGACTGCGCGGCTTGCATCCTGACCCCCAAGATGGTGGCGGTGGGCGAGCACGAGATGATAGACTTGATGACCTGCTCCGAGGTGGTGGAGATTGGCGGGCAGCCGGGCGCCTACAAGGTGAAGGTGCTCCGCCGGGCCAGGCGGGTGGACATAGATTCTTGTGTGGCCTGCAATTTATGCACGGAAATCTGCCCGGTTTCGGCCTGGAGCGAATTCGACTGCAACCTGGTCCGGCGGAAGGCCATCTACATCCCCTTTCCGCAGGCGGTGCCGAATGCCTGCGTAGTGGACGCTGAAAACTGCCTTTGGACGCAAAGCAACGGCAAACGCTGCGGCGCCTGCCTCAAGAAATGCCCGAAAGAGTGCATTCACCTGGACGAGCAGGACCGGACGGAGGAGATCGAGGTGGGCAACATCATCCTGGCCACCGGCTATGAGCTGTTTGACGCGGAGGTGATCCGGCGCTACGGCTACGGCACCTTTCCCAACGTGCTGACCTCGCTCGAATTCGAGCGCATGACCAACGCCTCCGGCCCCACCGGCGGCAAGATCGTGCTCAAGAGCAAGAAGTTGAACAAGAAAACACGGACGGAGGAATGGATTCTTGATCCGGAAGGCCCGCCGCCCAAAAGCGTGGCGATCATTCATTGCGTGGGATCGCGCGACACCAACTACAACCATTACTGCTCGCGCGTCTGCTGCATGTATTCCCTGAAATTTGCCCACCTGGTGCGTGAAAAGCTGCCGCAGGCGGCCTGCTACGAGTTCTACATCGACATGCGGGCCTTTGGCAAGGGCTACGAGGAATTCATGGAGCGCATCAAATCCGAGGGGGTGCATGTGGTGCGCGGACGCTCGGCCAACGTGGCGGAAGTGAACGGCCAAATGGTGGTCAAAGGGGAAGACATCCTGCACGACCGAATTCTGGATTTTCCGGTGGACCTGGTGATCCTGGCGGTGGGCGTAGTGCCTGCGGCTGGCACGCGAAAACTGGCGCAACTGCTGGGAGTGCCGCTGGGGGAGGACGGATGGTTCTCGGAACTGGATTACAACGGGGAACCCACCGTCACAGAGCGGGGAAGCATCTACGTGGCCGGCATGTGCCAGGGTCCCAAGGACATTCCCGACACTGTGGCGCAAGCCTCCGCAGTGGCGGCGGGCGTGCTGCGAAGTCTCTCGAGCGGACACGGCGCGGGCAACCTGGACAGCCTGGCGCTGAACGAAATCGAAACACGGGCGCGGCAGGTCCGGGAAGCCGTGGCCCAGTGCCATTGAATGCGCTATGCCGATACGAGTAAATCCCAAGCTCATTGACGAGCTGGAAGGCTACGGCGCCGCCGACGTGCAGAACTGCTACCACTGCGGCAATTGCAGCGCGGCCTGCCCATTCTCCAAGGAGCCGTTCACCATCCCCCGCAAAAGCATGCGCCAGTTGCAAATGGGTCTGGAGGAGCGCCTGCGCGGCAATCTTGAGCCCTGGCTTTGCTACTACTGCGGCGAATGCTCTGCCCAGTGCCCCCGTGGCGCCGAGCCGGGCGAAACCATGATGAGCCTGAGGCGCTGGCTGACCTCCCGCTATGATTTCACCGGGCTGGCCCGGCTCTTTTATCGCTCTTGGAAAGCGGAACTGGCGGCGCTGGTGGTGGTTTCGTTCCTCACACTGGCGGGATTTCTCCTCCTGGGTTTCACCATCGGCGGAGGCGACTTCAATGTCTATGCCGGACCGAAGGCCCTGTTTCCGGCGCACGCGGTGCATCTGATTGACTTGGCGCTGGCCGGGCTGCTGGTCTCCGTGCTGGCCACCAACGCGCTGCGCATGTGGTGGTTCACCACGGGGCGCGACGCGACGGTTCGTCCGACGCTCTGGATGTATGCCAAAAACCTGCTGCTGCTGCCGTATCATTTCCTCACGCAGGCCCGCTACCGCCAATGCGAGCGCAAATCGCCTTGGGCGATCCATTTGGGCATCTTCCTGGGCTGGGTGACGATGGAGCTCCTGGTGGTGCTTTTCATCGAGACCCTGCACCAGGAGCAGACCATTTGGGCCACCCATGCCTTTGGTTACCTGGCCACCTTGGCCTTGCTGTTCGGCACGGGTTACGCCATCGTCGGCCGCCTGCGCCAAAGGGAGGTGCATTACAAGCACACTCATCCCACCGACTGGATGTTCCTGCTGCTGGTGGCCGGCGCGGCGCTGACGGGCATCATGCAGCACGCCGCCTACCGGTGGCTCGGCTCGGACTTCGCCGCCAATGTCGCCTACTTGGTTCACATGATGCTGGTGGTCCCGCTGCTGAGCGTCCAAATACCCTTTGGCAAATTGTCCCATCTCGCCTTCCGGCCGCTGGCGATGTATCTCGCCGCGGTCCATGCCGAGGCGCTGGCCGCGCGGCGGCCGGCGCCCGAGGCCGTCCTTGAACCCGCGCGCCTCCCCGCCTGACCATGAGCAATCAAGAGCCACTCAACATCGGGGTGTATATCTGCAACTGCGGCACGAACATCGCCCACACCATTGATGCGGAGGCGATCAAGGAGCATGTGGGCGGCCTGCCCGGCGTGAAGATCGCGCGCACCTACCGCTACATGTGCTCGAATCCCGGCCAGGAAATGATCACCCGGGACATCCAGGAACTGGGTCTGAACCGGGTGGTCGTCGCCGCCTGCAGTCCGCGCATGCACGAGAAAACCTTTCGGGGCGCCTGTCGCGCCGGCGGCCTCAACCCATACCTGTGCGACATGGCCAACATTCGGGAGCAATGCAGTTGGGTGCATACAGACCGGATAGCCGCCACCGAAAAAGCCAAGGCGCTGACCATTGGCGCCATCCGCCGCGTGGCCTGGCAGCAGCCCTTGGATCCCTTGAGTGCCAATATGTGCCCGGAAACCCTGGTGTTGGGAGGGGGCATCGCCGGCCTGACGGCGGCGCTGGAGCTGGCCGACGCCGGACACCGGGTGCATCTGGTCGAAAGAGCCGAGCGCCTGGGCGGCAACCTTGCCCGGGTGGACCTGACGGCGCCCCACCTGGACTCGGCCCGCGACCTGCTGACCGAGCGAATCATGCGCGTGCGCCAGAACTCGCTTATCTCGGTGCTGCTGCGCTCCGAACTGACCGGCCTGACCGGTTATGTGGGCAATTACACCGCGCAAATCGAGACGCGCGACGGCGACTCCGGGCCGCAGCGCCGCAAGCTTGCAGTCGGCAACGTCGTGGTGGCCACCGGCTACCAAGAGTTCGACGCGCGGCGCATTACCGATTACGGCTACGGCAGCCTCCCGAATGTCATCACCTCTTTTGAGTTTGAAGGGATGCTGCGCGCCGGCAAGATCGCCACGCGGGAGGGCCGCCCGCCGCAATACGTCGCCATCATCCACTGCGTCGGCTCGCGCAACGCCGAGTTTCATGGCTACTGCTCGCGGGTTTGCTGCATGACCGCGCTCAAATACGCCCAGGAGGTCAAGAGCGCCATCCCGGGCTGTTATGTTTCCGACATCTATATTGACATGCACGCCTTCGGCAAAGGTTGCGAGGACTTTTACAAACGCGGTGCCGAGGTGAAGACCCTCTTCCTGATGTATGGCAAGAACGAGCGTCCCGTCATCCGCAAAGCCGGCGCGGGGGACGATTGCGAGATGCTGATCGAGGTGAGTGAAAAATTGTCGGGCGAGCGGATCGAGATTCCGGCGGACCTGGTGATCCTGATGGTGGGAATGGAGGCCCGCTCCGACGCCGGCCGGGTGGCGCGGCTGGTGAACATCAGCCAGGACAAAGACGGTTGGTTCATCGAGAGCCATCCCAAGCTGGACCCGGTGGCTACCACCACGGAAGGGATTTACATCGTCGGCACTTGCGCCGCCCCCAAGGACATTCCCGACACGGTAGCCCAGGCGCGCGCCGCCGCCGCCCGCATCCTGGCCAAAATTTCCAAGGGCCGAATCGAAATTGACGGCGTCTTTGCGGAAGTGAACGAGGAACAATGTTCGGGCTGCCGGATCTGCAACGAGCTTTGCCCCTACAGCGCCATCGAGTTCAACGAGGAGAAGAAACGCAGCCATGTCATCCCGGCCGCCTGCAAAGCGTGCGGCTGCTGCGTCGCCGCCTGTCCCTCCTCGGCCATCACCGGGCGGCACTTCACCGACCGCCAGATTCTGGCCCAGATTGAAGGGGTGCTGGTATGAGCTACGAGCCGAAACTGCTGGGACTGTTGTGCAATTGGTGTTCCTATGCCGGCGCCGACCTTGCCGGCACCAGCCGCATCCATTATCCGCCCAACATCCGCATCGTGCGCGTGATGTGCTCGGCGCGCGTGGACCCCACCTTCGTCCTGGACGCCCTGGCCAAGGGCGCCGACGGGGTGCTGATCTGCGGCTGCCACCCCGGTGACTGCCACTACTCGGAGGGCAACTACAAGGCCTTGCGCCGTTTCACCCTGCTTAAACAGCTCCTCGCGGCCTTTGGCCTCGAGAAGGAACGAGTGCGCCTCGAGTGGGTCAGCGCCAGCGAGGGGCAGCGCTTCGCCGACATCGTGAGCGATATGACCGAGCGCGTGCGGGCGCTGGGCCCGAGCCGGATTGTGCCGGCGCTCCAAGCCGACCATGCGGAGAGGTGATCCATGAGCGACAAGACGAAACTGCAAGTGGCCCTTTACTGGGGCGCCGCCTGTGGCGGCTGCGATGTCGCGGTGCTTGACACCAACGAATTCATCCTGACCGTGGGCGAGCTGGCCGACCTCCGGCTCTGGCCGATCGCCGCCGACGGCAAATACGCCGATGTGGAACGCTTGGCGGACGGAGAGTTGGACCTGGCCATCTTCAACGGCGCGGTGCGTAACAGCGAGAACGAGCATGTCGCCAAGCTGCTGCGCCGGAAAAGCAAGCTCCTGGTGGCTTTCGGCTCCTGCGCGCACATGGGAGGCATCCCGGGCCTTGCCAACCTGGTCACCAAGGAGGAAATTTTCACCACCGCCTACCTCAGCAATCCCTCGATTGAACCCGGCAACCGGACGGTGCCGCGCCCGGAGACCCGGCTCAACGGGCACTCTCTCGAAATCCCCACCTTCTACGAGCGTGTTTACAAGCTGGCCGATGTGGTGGAGGTGGATTATTTCGTCCCCGGCTGCCCGCCCGCCCCGGACCAGGTGCGAGCCGTTTTGCTGGCCGTGGTCAAGGGAGAGCTTCCGCCCCGGAAGTCAGTGGTGGGCGCCTCGGAGCGGACAGTCTGCGACGATTGCCGGCGGGTCAAGGGGGAGAAAAAAATCCGCCGCTTTCACCGCCCCTGGCAGGTCATCCAGGATCCGGAGCGCTGCCTGCTCGAGCAGGGCATTCTCTGCCTGGGCCCGGTCACCCGCTCCGGCTGTGGCGTTCGCTGTCCGGACAGCAACCAAGGCTGCCGCGGCTGCTATGGCCCGGCGCCGGCGGTCAAAGACCAGGGGGCCAAGCTCGTCAGCGCCCTCGGGGCGATCATTGACAGCAAGGAGCCGGAGGAGGTCGAACGGGTTGTCGGCCAGCTCCCCGATTTCATCAGCTTCGCCTACCGTTTCGGGATGCCCGCCTCGATTTTGGAAAGGAGGCACCAGCGATGAGCCGCAGCATCAAAATTGATCCCATCACCCGCCTGGAGGGTCACGGAAAAATTGAGATTTTCCTCGAGGACGACGGATCCGTGCGGGATTGCTACTTCCAGATCCCGGAGCTGCGGGGGTTCGAGCGGTTTGTCGTGGGCCGTCCGCTCGAGGAATTGCCGCGCATCGTCACGCGCATCTGCGGCGTGTGCCCCGCCAGCCATCACTTGGCCAGCGCCAAGGCGGTGGATGGCTGCTTCGGCGGCGAGGTTCCGCCGCTGGCCCATAAACTGCGGGATTTTTATTACCACGCGCATTATGTCCACAGCCATATTGCCCATTTCTACGCGCTGGCCGCGCCGGATTTCGTCTGCGGCCCGGACGCCGATCCCGCCGTCCGCAACATCCTGGGCGTGGTGGCCAAGGTGGGGGTCGAGATTGGCAAGCAGGTGATCCGCGCGCGCGCGCTGGCGCAGAACATCCAGCGGATCATCGGCGGCCGCACCACGCACTTGGTCTGGTGCCTGCCCGGCGGCGTCTCCAAGGGGATCACCAAGGATGAATTGGAGCAGATCAAGCCGATGGTGAAGGAGCTGTCCGGCTTTGCCGATTTCTCGATTACGCTCTTCAAAAAAGTGGTGCTGGGCAATCCCGCCTACGTGGACCTGATTCTCAAGGGCCCCTACACGCTGGACGTCCACAACATGGGTTTGGTGGATGCCAACAACGCCCCCAACTTTTACGACGGCGAGGTCCGGGTGGTGGATTTTGACGGCCAGGAAATCTGCCGCTACCAGCCGCGCGAATACCACCAGCACGTGGCCGAGCATGTCGAGTCCTGGAGCTACCTGAAATTCCCCTACCTGAAAAAACGGGGCTGGCGCGGATTCCGCGAGGGCAAGGACACGAGCCTTTATTGTGCCACCCCTCTGGCGCGCCTGAACGTGGCGGACCGCATGGCCACGCCGCGGGCGCAGACGGCTTTCGAGGAAATGTTCAAAACGCTCGGCGGCCATCCGTGCAAGGCGCTGCTCGCCAATCACTGGGCGCGGCTGGTCGAGATGCTGCAGAATGTCGAGATGATGGAGCGCTATTGCGCGGACCCGGAAATCACCGGGCCGCTTTACCGGGTGGTTCCCAGCCGCATCACCGGCGAAGGCGTCGGCATTGTCGAGGCGATGCGCGGCACCCTCACCCACCACTACACTTGCGATGAAAACGGCATCTGCACCAGCGCGAACCTGATCGTGGGCACCACCAACAACAACGCCCCCATCCAGATGGTGACCAAAAAGGTCGCCCAGGCCCTCATCCGCCCCGGCAAGGAGGCGGACCAGGGAATCCTGAACATGGTCGAGATGGCCTTTCGCGCCTTCGACCCCTGCTACAGTTGCGCCACCCACTCGCTCCCCGGCCGGATGCCGCTGGAAATTTCCGTTTACCGGCGCGAAAAACTATACCGCCATTTCAAGCGATGAGAATCCTGGTGCTGGGCATGGGCAACCCGATCCTGACCGACGACGCCGTCGGCGTGCGCCTCGCCGCCGATTTCAAGGCCGTTTTTGGGGCGTGGCGCGGGCTTGAAATCGTCGAGGAATGCGCTGTCGGCGGCCTCGAACTGATCGAAGTCTTCCGCGGCTGCCAACGCGCCATCGTGTTCGACTCCCTGGAAACCCGGGATGGCCGCCCGGGGGCCTGGCACCAATTCACCGCCGCCGCGCTGCGCCAGACCGCTCACCTGGGCAGCATCCACGACGCCAACTTTGCCACCGCCTTGAAACTGGGCCGCCGGCTCGGCCTGCCCCTGCCGGCGGATGATGACATTCACATCTTTGCCGTGGAAATCGCGGACAACCGCACTTTTGGCGAAAGCATGACGCCCGCTTTGGAACGCGCCTACCCGCGCCTGCGGACGGCGATATTCACGAAAATCCGCGCACTGCCGCCGGTTCGCCGCGCGGCGCCCGCCGGCCAGCCTGTTTATTGGTCCGTTGCAAGTTCAAACCTTAACCCGCACCCACCATGGCTATCATAACCGTTTCCCGCGGCTCGTTCAGCGGCGGCAAAATGCTCGCCGAGTGCCTGGCCCAAAAACTCAAGTATCGCTGCATAGACCGGGATGTCCTGGCCCAGCGCACCTCCATCCGCAGCGTTGCGCCGGACGAAATCCTGGCCGCGCTGGACACGCCGCCGGCCAATTCGTCCAGCACGCTTAATCATCGCAAATACGTTTACCTGGCGCTGATCCAGGCCGCCATTGTCGAGGAGGTCAGCGCCGGCGACGCCGTCTATCATGGACTGGCCGGCCAGCTTCTGCTCCAGGGCGGTCTGCCGGTGCTGCGCCTGCGCGTCATTGCGCCCTTGGAGTTCCGCCTCCAAGAGGCCCAGGCCCGCATGAAAATGACCCGCGCCGAGGCCCTGGCCCACATTCAAAAGGTGGACGAAAACCGCGGCAAATGGACCCGCTACCTTTACGGGGTGGACTGGGAGGACCCCTCCCTCTACGACCTGGTGATCAACCTCCAGCATTTCAGCGTCGAGCGGGCCTGCCGCTTAGTCGTCGGCATGCTCAAAGAGGATGGATTCGCTTTCCCGCAGAAAAGCCGGGAGTTAATGAATGACTTCGTGCTGGCCACGCGCGTCAAGGCCGCCTTGGTGAAAGACCCCATGACCAGCAACCTCGAGGTGGAGGTCGTCGCCCAAAACGGCGTGGTCACCATCCGCGGCGAACTGTGCGAGGAAAACGAGGACGCGCGGCGCGTCGCCCTGAAAGTGCCAGGCGCGCGCGAGGTGAGATTCGAGGAGCCCGAGCCGGCCAACCCCGCTTGAGCCGGGCATAGCGGGCCTGCAATCAAGTAACTTACAAAAGGAGTTTCTTAAGAGGTAGTAAATCTGCTTTAATCGTGCGACTCATGTTCATTCTCACCGGCTTTTTCCGGTGCCTTTTTCCCAAGAGTCAACGACCTCTTTGGACTCCCGCCCTCAAAACCGCTCCGGTGTCTTATATCTTGATGCAACACGCCGCGCACTGTTCAGGCCAAATTCGCTTGAGTTAGGTTCCCGAAGACGTTATTTTTGTCGTAGGCCATGACGACTGGAAACAGGCGCCTTGCGAAAAGATGCACGGGCAACAAATGGATGTTCATCATTCCGTTTGTGTTACAGGCCATCGGTCTGCTTTGCTTTCCGGTGTCGGCACAAAATCTTTTGCGATTGTGGGCGGTCAGCGGTTTTCCCAATTTTTGTTCGCATGTTGTATTCACGCCTGACGGCGACTTGCTTACGGCGGATATCCGGAATTTCAAGCGATGGAGCACCAACGGATGGACCTTTAAGCAAGACCTCTTCTTTAGCGAAGGAGGATTTACGGTGGTCTCCGCATCACCCGATGGCAATTGGCTTGCTTTTGCCGGCATCATTGGCGCTCCCGTGCGTTGGTTGAATCTGAAAACCTTAGAACTTCGCGGCATCTCGTCGTCGAATTTCGTCGGCGGTTTGGCGTTTTCGCCGGATGCATCTTTACTCGCCATAGCTGAAGGTGCTACTGCGCGAACAATCCAGGTGTCTGACGGTTCGATTGTCCGTGAATTCTCCGCGGATGGCGCGGAGGTTTACGGGGTTGCTATTTCTCCCGATGGCGCCCGACTCGCGACCGCCGCCAAGAACGGACTGCGAGTATGGTCCATTGCCGACGGTGCCTTGCTCTACGCCCCACCCGCTCCCGCCAATTTATTTCGTGTGGCCTTTTCCCCCGACGGCACCCGTCTGGCGCTAAGCTCCGATTCGACCGTCCACATTCTTAACGCCGCCAATGGAACAAAGGAAACAGAATACCTGGGTCATAATGATTTTGTTTTTATGCTGGCTTGGTCGCCGGAGGGGAGCAATGTGCTTTCTGCAACTTACAGCACCAGAGACCCCTCGGCCCATTTGTGGAACGCGGCGAATGGCGAGCTTTTACACCAATTCCGCGCTTCCACTTCCTCGATCAATTCTATTTGTTTCTCGCCCGATGGCAAAATTGTTGTGACCGCGGCGAGCGCGGTGGAAGCATGGGATGCTGTGACAGGGAAAAACCTAGGCCAAGTTGGGGCGTTTCACGGCACTTTGCTTAACTGCGCAATAGCGCCAGACGGAAATACCTTGGCGACCGCTTTGGGCGGTCTTGACCTTCGCCTGCAGCTTTGGCGCGGCAGCGATGGTGCTCTTTTGCAGACATGGCAGGGAAACACCTCTCATGTTTATGCGGTTGATTTTGCCCCCGACAGCGCCCTCCTGGCCAGCGGGGGCGACGATTGTCATATCCGCATCTGGTCGGTAGATTCACCGGTGCAAATCCAGTCGTGGGTGGCCGGCACTAATGACATTCGCACACTGGATTATGCCGCTCATGGCTGTTGGCTTGCCTCGGGCGGCAGGGAACCTTGGGTGCGCGTTTGGAATACAACTAATGGCCAACTGGTAGCCGAGCTTTCATGTGGGCAAGAAACCAATTATGTGAACACGATTGCGTTCTCGCCGGATGATTCCGTGCTGGCGGCTGCCTGTCATGATGGCATTATTCGCCTTTGGCGGACCACGGACTGGGCCACCGCCGGACAGCTTCACGGCCACCGCCGGGCGGTGGGCACGGCGGCTTTTTCCCCCGATGGAAAAATTCTGGCAACCGGAAGCTCTGATGCCACAATACGCCTGTGGAATTGGAGAGAAGGCCGGTTGATACGTACCTTTTCCGGGCACACCAATACCGTCAATTCCTTGGCCTTTTTCGCGGATGGAAAATTGTTGCTCTCCAGCGGCAGAAATCAGTTTCTTATTTGGAATACTGATTCAGGCCGGATCACCGGCGCTTTTTCTGATGCTTATGCCCCCAACGTGCGTCGCCTGGCGTTCACTCCGGACGGTTTGCGCTTTGTCTATGCCCGTTCTGACACCACTCTGGTCATGGCCGATGTCCCGGTGGTTCTGCTGGGAATATATTTCGATTCAGCGGGATTCAAGGTGGACTGGATTGGCCCTTTGGGGGAATATGCGGTGGAAGGGACGGACTCAATTTCAACGGCGAATTGGCGTGAGTTGGCTGGGCCTTACAATCATGCTCCAGCGCTGCTTACCCCACATGCGACGGCCGGTTTTTACCGACTGCGATTCACCAAGCGCGAATGAATCCTGTGCCATCTGTATAGGCTGTGAAATCGGCATTCGGAGGGGGAATGCCAATGGGAGTAAGCCTTGAGGCGGCTCTGAAACTACCCTACGCCCCGCGCCCCTTGGATTTTGGAACTTGGGAATTTCCTGGAACTTGATCATTGAAACTGGAGTCTTCCCTCGGTGGCACGGCGCCAGCGGCCCTCTCATTTTTCACCGTCCATCAATTCCCCAAAGTATTTCCGGGTGCACTCGGGGCATATTCCATGGGTGAAGTTAGCCTCCGAATGCGTGGCAATGTAGGCCTCGATTTGGTTCCAATAACCTTGGTCGTCGCGTATTTTCTTGCAGGCGGCGCAGATCGGCAGCAGACCGCTCAAGACTTTGACCTCGGACAGGGCTTTCTCGCGCTCGCGAACAAGTTGTTCCCGCTTTTCCTCCGCCTCCTTGCGCTCGGAAATGTCGTTAACCGAGGTCAGAATGCAGGCTTCGTTGTTAATCGTTATGCGGTCCGCCGACAGGAGGCCCGTGAGGGGCGCGCCGTTTTTTTTGCGAAACTGCAATTCCATCCCGCGGACCCGGCCATCGCGGCGCAGCGCCTCCCGCACCATTTCACGGTCGCGTTCCTCGCCCCACAGCCGCAATTCCATGGAGGTTTTGCCAATCGCCTCCGCCAAACCGTAACCAGTGATCTCCGAAAAGCCCTGATTCGCCTCGATGATCTTGCCATCGGACCAGCGGGTCAAGGTCACGGCATAGGGCGACGTGTGGAAGGCCTTGGCGAACTTGCCCTCCTGCGCCTGGAGGTCAGCCACCAGCCGGCGGTTGACCATCGCCATCACGCCAAAGGTCAGCAAAATGAACAATACTATGAACGCCAACAGGGCCAGGATGTCATACAGTCCCGAACGGAAAAAATCATTGTTGGGGTCGGGGCGCGCCGCCATGACCAGCAACCGCGCCCCGCAAACCGCCACGTAGCCGCCGTAGGCCAGATTCACCCACCTCAAAAGGGGGCGCATTGCCGGCTCGACCCGGCGTTGCGTCAACCAGAGCGCCTGCCCGCAAACCAGGAGCAAGGCGAGGGTGAAGTTGAAATTCCGGGCCGCCAAATCAGGCTGAACCACGCAAAACCAGGCATGCACTCCGGCAAAAACAACCAGTAACAGGACATTGGGCCATTGCGGTCCCTGTTTGCCGGTAAAACGCTCCAGAGCGATCAAACCCAAAATTGCACCCCCCAACACCATGGTGTTCGACCCCACCATCGAAAGCCAATCGGGAATGATCCCGCGCAAGCCCACCAAAACAAGAGCGACCGTTTGCAGAAGGTGGTCGGCCGCCTGGTAACCAAGGCCGTCGAATCGGCGGCGGTTTACCCGCCAAAGCTCGACCACCACGACGGCGCATAGGACGTGCGAAAATACGCCCATGAGTATGACCGTCCGCATGTCCAGCATGTTCATGCGCGTGCCCGCAGTGCCGGCGTTTTGTTGTTTGACCGCATCCGGTGGCCGCAGACTAAACCGCCTCATGGGCGTTGGCAAGCCGCAGAAAGAACCGCCTTCCATCGCCCAATAAAAGCCGGCTGCGGTTTGGCTTTTGCGGACGAAAGATGGGTTTGCCGGCGCGGCGGATGCGGCTATTATTTGGCCTGGATATGCGTAAAGCAATAATCAACACGGCGGTGTCGGCCTGTCTGAGCCTGGCCGCGCCAAATGTTTTTTCCCACGAGCCGGTCACCGAAGCTCGAACGCCAATTAACATCCCCTCGCCCGCCGGACTGGTAACCCTGAAGTGCGATTTTCACATTCACACAGTTTTTTCCGACGGACTGGTGTGGCCGAGCGTGCGCGCGCAGGAGGCCTGGCGGGAAGGGCTGGACGCCATTGCCATCACGGACCACATCGAATACCAGCCGCACAAGGCGGATGTCTCGACCAACCACAACCGCGCCTACGAAATAGCCCAAAAATCCGGCGCCGAGCTCGACCTCCTGGTGATTCGCGGCTCGGAAATCACCCGTAAAATGCCGCCGGGCCACCTCAACGCCATTTTCCTGACCAATGCGGCGGCGCTCGCCGTCAGCAATTGGCAGGACGCCGTCACCGCCGCGTTGGGACAGGGGGCGTTCATTTTCTGGAATCACCCGGGCTGGGAGGCGCAAATCACCAACGGGATTGTGCGCTGGTATGCGGAGCACACGCAACTGCTCGAGCAGGGCGCGCTCCACGGCATCGAGGTGGTTAATGGCCGCGAGTACTATCCGGAAGCCCACCGCTGGGCCATCGAGAAAAAACTCACCATGCTGAGCAATTCGGACATCCACAGCCCGCTGAACATGGATTATCACACCCACGCGGGGGACCGGCGGCCGCTGACGCTGGTTTTTGCCCGCGAGCGTTCCGCCGCCGCCCTCCAGGAAGCCCTCCAAAAACGGCGTACCGCCGTCTATGCGGACGGTCGTTTGATTGGCGAGGAGCAATACCTTGCGCCGATTTTCGCGCAATCGCTCGAAATCAAGAACCGGCAGATCACCCTCAAAGGCAAGCAGCAGGTCCTGGTGCAAATCGCCAATCATTCCAGCCTGGATTACGAGCTGGCGCTGGCGGCCGAACTCGAGCAGGTCAAAATTCCCAAAAAACTGGTGCTGGCCGGCGGCAAGACGGTGCTGCTGCGGATAGCCGGCAAGGACGCCAGCCTGAAAGGCGCCAGGAAACTGTCGCTGCCCTACATGGTGAAAAACCTGCTGATCGGCCCGGAAAAATATCTGCCGGCCAACCTGGAGTTCGACATCACTTTCGTGCCAACCCCCGCCAAATAGCCGGTGCAAAAAGGCCGCCGCCCGCCGCCCGTCCAGCGACGTTTCAGTAGGCCAGCTCCACGTCCGGTTCGCCACTGACTTGCAAGGCCAGCCAGCCTTCCTGAGAATTGTATTCATGCGGGGCGGCCAGGATGGTTGGACGCCCATTGATTTTGACCGACGGTTGCCGCGCCAGTCCGGAGATCAGCAGGTAATAAGGCTCCTTGGGCCAGCCGCGCACCAGAAAGCGGGTCTGCTTTTCCGTTTCCCGTCCCAGAATGACTTCGCCAGGCGCGTGCGCCAGGCCTCCGAAAAAACGCAGGCAGCGAAAGCTGTAAAGGGGGGGCTGGCGATAGAGCCGCAGCGCATTGATCCCGACGGTGCCGGGATTGATGGCTGGCCCCTCGCGGCGCTGCGGCGGCAATAGGTAGTAGTCGGGAAGCAATCCCACCCGGTCGGCATCGTCCGACGGCCAGGTGTGCTGTAATCCGGCGGCGGTTATGCCATCCGCCAGCTTTTTCCAAATGCCTTCACGATCTATTTCCGCCAGCCGATACAGCGCATCGGCGTAAACCAGGCCGCACCATTGGACCGGCTGCCCAAACCAGACGGGCGCTTTCCAGTTGGTCGCGCCCAAAACAGCGATGGTCCCATAAGGCCCCACCGGCTGGCCGGTGGGATTGACCAGATACACAAAAGGCACCCCCGTCCAAGCCCAGTAAACCGCCTCCTCCAGGAAATGGCGATCACCTGTCAGCTCATAGCCGCTCACATAGGCATTGACCAGGTGGGCGCACGCCAGAATGTCGGGGGTGTGCAGGGGGATTTCCCAAGTTTGGGCGCCACGCGGAACCGAGTGATGGTAAACAGAAAGTTGCCGCAAACGCGCCACTGCGGCCGCCAAAAGGTTGGAATCCCCGGCAAAAGCCGCCGCCTCCAAGAAATCAGACAAAACCCGCCCCGTCAGGCCGTTGGCATGATTGGTCCAATAGGTGCGCCCATAGTCGGGCCGGTCGGCGGCGGGGCGGTAACGAATCAGCCCGTCCTCTCCCAATCGCTTGTTGGCGTTATGAGCCACCGCCCGCGCCGAATTCATGGCCTGCCGAAGGTGACCAAAAACCAGCGGCGCAACCGGGGTTCGAATGTGGCCGACGCCAGAGCTAAACAACTGCCCGGGCTTGACCGCCGCGCGTGCCTGCTCGGCGGCTTGCCGCAAATCGTCGGCGAATGTTTTTTCCGTGGTTTGCCCCGCGAGCCAGAGCTGATAAATCGCCGCATCCGCCGCCGGCTGGGATTCGAATCTCGGCCAGAAGGCGTGCCGATAATGGGGGCCCTCGCGAATTTTGGATTTGAGCCATCCCTGGCCGGCCAGGTGGACGTAGTCGCGCAGGGACAAACCGGTGTCTGGCAAGGGCGGCAAGCCTTTCAAACGGACATATTGTTGAATGGCCGGACCGACGGTTTCTCCCAGCCCGCTCGCCAAAAAGATGCGCGCTTCCAGCCATTGGCCGGCTCTCAAGATTTCGGGGAAAAGCGGCATAAGGTCGCCCTCGACACGGTTGCGTCCGTCCGAGTTGGGCCATAGGATGCCCATCGCGTGGCCGCCGCTGCCGAAAAGGCGGTCGGGCGAGTCAAACATCGCGGAAAAGCGCCGATGCTCATCCCAAATCAGGCTTAAATAGCGGCCCTCGGCCTGAATCGTCATCAGCGGGAAGGTCAGTTTATGATTGGCCGGCACCTGTCGGCGCGATTGCGGACCGATAATGTCGGCTTCGGAACTGCCGGGTTCGTTCTCAAGGTATTCGAGTCCGGGCAGCAAAGCCTGATTTTTGTTGGTGCCAAAGGACCGCTCGCCGGCGCTCAGCCACAGCATGGGTAGAAACAAAACCTCGCGATCGCGGCTGACCTTGACCCGCGCGCGGGCTTCGATGATTCCGCCGGCCTGGGGCAGTAAAATTTGCTCGTAATGCCATTCCGCGCCGCCGCGGTCGCGGATATTTACCCTGACGGCAAGACCGCCCTGGCCCGCGGGCGCGGCGACCGCGCCCTCGGCCAAATCCAGCCAGATCAATTCCCCGTCCACAAGACAACCAAGGCGGGGGCGGGGATTGCCGAAAGCGAAACTTTGACCGTGAACGCGAATCTCGTAGCCCCATGGCGAGGTTTCCCCCCGAAACAACTCGATCCCGCCCGACTCGATCATTCTTTGGCGGCCGCGTTCCGGACGGGTCCAATCGTTCCGCGGGAAAACATACTCGCGGCGGGCCTGAAAGCGAATCCACGCCACCGTAAAACGCCCTTCGCGGCCCGGAGGGTCAAGGCGCAAACGGTGCTTTGGCCCCAGGGGCGGCAACGAGAGGCGCACCTCGATCCATTCATTGGACGGCGCCTGAAATCGGCGCGAATTTGTTTCGCTGGGCGCGTTGTCAAAATAAAAAACCTGTCCGCCTCCGCCCGTTTCCGATTTGAGACGGATGAACATCCACAGCGGCTGCTGGTCGGGAAAAGGCCGGGCCGGGCCGAAAAAATACGGGTCATCGCCGGCAATCAGCGCGGTCAGCCCTTCCGGGCTGGATTCCAGACGTTGAATATGGTGGGGGGCGCCCCACTCGCGGACGATTTCGGGCCGGCGAAAATCGAATTCCGGCAAAGGTTTTCCGGTGTCGGCCAGAGAAAGAGCCGCCGCGGCCAAAGCCAGGGCGCCGGCGGCCAGCAAACATCTCATTTGGTCTTTTTGTTCTTAGGAATAAAATTTTTGCCGGATTTGAAGTTGCCGGCGTCGCCCTTGCCCCTGCTGGTGACCGCCACGACCAGGTTTTGCGCGGGCACCAAATGCCGGTAAGCGAAGGCTTGCATCATGTCTTCCGCGGGCACGGCGGCGCGCACCACCTCCTGGCCTTGAATAAGCGCGCGGCCTTCGACGTTAAGGCAAACTGGGCCGGGCGGCGGGTTGGCCGGCATGACCAGGTTCAAGCGGACTTGGTTGGTGCCGCCCGGCACGCGGCTGGAGGCAAGATTGAAACCGGGCGGCGCCCCTTTCAGCGCCAGCGCAATATCGCCGCTGAAGCCATCTTTGCGCAACACATAGACAGTGATGGGCACGCTGGCGCCGCCGCGGCCGGCGACACTCGAGGGCACAATGCGCAGCTCGAAATCCGGCTGGGGCGGGCTGAGCCGCAGACGGTAGGCATAATCCGCGCCGCCCTTGCCCTGCGCGTCGTTGACATGCACCTGGTAAGTGCCGTTGGCGGGGAGAGTGACTTCAAGTCGCGAATCGGCATGATGAGTGGTGAGCCCCGCGCCTTTGTCTTCAAAATCGTCGTTGAGGGCGATCTGCTTGCCCGCCGCATCCGTCAGCCGGAGAATGGAATCAAGCGGGGAATTCAAGCGGCGCGCCTGAATCTCGGCCACCAAGCGATCACCCGCGCGCCCCTGAAAACTAAAAATGTCCTGGTCGCCCGGTTTGTCCACGCGGCCATTGATGATGGCCGGCAGGCTCACTGCTTGCGCGTAACCCGCCTGGTTATTCGGTTCCTGCTCCAGGACCTCCGGCAGCAGGTCCACGGCAAACGGCATAGGATTTGATTTTTTCCCGTCCTTGGTCACCGACAAGGCGACGGTGCCGGGTTTGGTGGTGTCGGCCATCACCCGCTCGCCGGGCAGATTCCAGCCTTTGATTTCCACCATGGGCCGGGAGCCGACTCTGGCTCCCAGCGGAAAAATGCTGGTGATGAAAGGCAATTCCCCCATGGTGATGCGATATACGAAATCCTCACGACCGCGGTAAATCGAATCCCTAATTTCCAAAACATACTCGCCGTCCCTGGCCACCTCATAAAGCAGCACCGGGTCGGGGTTGAAATTGAAGTCATCCACATAGGCGACCTCACGGTCTTGGGCATCATAAAGGGTCACCGTGGCTTGGAACCAGCCAGGCACGGCATCCGCCAGGTAGGGAATCAAATCACGCGCGCGGGTGTTGATGACCAGCTTTTGACCTTGCCGGGCGGCAAAACGAATTCGGTCCACATCCCCCGGCTGAATCTGGCCGTTGACGATGCAGGGCAGACTCACGCGTTGTTCGGGGCCGGCCCAGACATGCTTCTCCGGGGCGCTGTAGGCGGTGGCGGGCAGGTAACGCGGCCGTTCGAGACTCACTTCCGCCGGCTCGCTGAATTCCGGCAACTGGTCCACCGCAAAAACCAGCGGATTGGACAAGCCGCTGCCCGTTTTGAGCCGCAACTCGCGGTCTCCGAGCCGGGCGCCGGCGGCGATGGTGACGCGCAATTTGACATCTTCCGCCAACTGCGGATTGGGGGGGCGCTGGTTTTTGGGATTTGACAGCATCTTGCGGATGTTGGCCAGTTCCTGCTCGACGGCGGTCCGCTCCATGCGCAGCACCTCATTGGTTTTTAATTCGCTGCGGACGGCAATGATCGTTTCGCCTTTCTTGGCGGCCCGCAGCCCCTCCTGCATATTGCGCTGGCGGTCGCGCAGCAGATTCAGCACCCGGCCATTCAAAGGTTTGGTGTGGCTGAGGATGACGGCCTCGACCCCGTCGCCGGAAACGATGGCGTTGGTCACCCCATCGAGATATTGACCGCTGATAACCACCTCAATAGTGGCGCCCTGGCGGCCGCCTGCTGGGTAAACGTAACCGATATGGGGGGCGCGCTGCGCCTGCGCGCCCGCCGTCAAACCCGCCAAAACTGCGGCGGCCAGCCAAAAGTTCGCTTTCATTTTCAGCAATTCCAAACGATTTCCTTCAGGCGTTCGCCTCTATCTTTCTTATATCTAACTCCATAACCGGACGGGTTGCAACCGCCAAAGCGCCATCGGCGAAGGGTTTAGTGGCGGTAAAGGAACTCCGCGCTGTTCATCAGCGCCCAAACCAGGTCCACCATCGCCTCCCGTCCCGTGGCCGGCCCTTTTTGCGCATATTCAATCACGGTTCGCAACTCCTCCTGAGTTGGCCAGCGGGACAACACGGACAAATAGACCCCCTCGACAATCTCGCGGGGGCTGCCGCTCTTGTTTTGCATCAACGCCTGCAACTTCTTGCTCTGCTCGATTTTGCGCTGGATGTGGCTCGAATTCAGCATGTGCAACCGTTGGGAAGCCGAAGGGCGCAGGTTGCGCTCCGACTCCAAGCCGGTGTCGCGCGGCGAGCGGCCAAAGAGTTCCAGAAAAGAACTGGTAATGCTGCCGTCGGCCAGCGTGATGGACCGCTGGTCTTCCGGAATAAAGGAAAAGGGCTCGGGGATGGGGCTCGAATACTTCTCCGTGCCGCCCGTGATTTGGTTGATGGCATCAATCAAAACCTCCGCTTCGAGCCGCCGCAGGGGATAGAAGGCAAACAAGGCTTCCGCCTCCGGATGTTTCGTTTTCGGAATGGCGGACAACTGGTAGGTTTTGCTGTTCAGGATTAACCGAAAAAGATGCTTCAGGTCATAGCGGTGGGCCACCAACTCGCGTTCCAACAAGGCCAACAGCTCCGGATTCTTCGGTGGATTGTCCGGCCGGATGTCGTCCGGTTCGTGGATGATGCCGCGGCCCAGCAGCCATGACCACACCCGGTTGGCTATATTGCGATTGAAAGCGGTGTTCTTGGGATTAACCAGCCAATCGGCAAACACCTCGCGGGGGTCCTGCCCCTGAACCAAACGAACCCGGACGCCATCGGGAAATACCGCCGGCTGCCAAGTTTGATTGGTTAAGCGACCGGGGTCGTGAAAAACAATTTCCTCCTTCCATTCGAGAGTGGATTTAAAGCCGACCTGCGCAAAAAAGACCGCCATTCCGGCCAGCTTTTCCTTGGGCCATTTCTCGGCGCGTTCCCCCAGGAAAGCCAGCGCGACCGCCTGGGCCAGCCCTTCCGGTTCCCGGCTTTGAAAGCTCCGGAAAAAATTCACCTGCGGCACCCGGAAGTTGCTGCCGTTGGCGGTGAGCATCTCGCGCACGAACCGGTCGTAAGGCATGTTTTCTTTGAGGGACGTGCGAATCCAACGATGGAAGGCCTGCACCGCGTTCGGCCACATGTTGATGGGAAACTCCGCTTTGACCCGCAACAGGTCGCACCATTTCATCGCCCAATAATCGGCAAATTCCTCCCGCTCCAGCAGCCGGTCAATCAATTCCCGCCGCTTATTGGGGTTTTTATCCAACAGAAAGTTTTTTGCTTCAAGCGCCGTCGGCAAAGTGCCGATTACATCCAGATAGGCCCGGCGGACAAACACCGCGTCCGAACAGGGCGCGGCCGGCTCGATGCCCAACTGCTTGAGTTTGGCGAAAACCAGCGGATCAATGGGGTTTTGAATTTCCAGCTCGCCGCGGCTTTCATACGGATTGCGCTCCGAAACCGGACCGGAAGCGACTGGCTCGGACGGACGAACAGGGGCGGGCTTGACGTAAGGCGACTTTGGCTTGAAGGCCGCGTAACCGCTGCTCAGACCGACCGCCAATGCCAGGCAAAAAAGCGTTGCCCGTCTTGCTCCCCGCGCCAACCGCCTGGTTAATCCATCCATTTTTACAAACATGATAGTCAGTGCTTTAGACGCCTCCAAGCCTGGCGGAGTTACAATCTTTCACACAGCGTCCGCTGCCAGGATGGCGGTGCATGGCAATCCGCAGGAGGGGTGAACGTCCGGCCGGTGAGGTTTTCGAACTTCGCATAATCGCGCCGGGCTATTCAGGCTTTGGCTTGGGGACGCCCGGCTTGTTGGTGGCGGGTGCCGATGGCAAATCCGCTTCCACCATGGGCAGAAGGAAGCGTAGAAAGGGTGTAAGCATGGGATCCTCGAATATTTCGCCCACGCCGCCCTCTTCCCAATCCTCCGCTGAAAACAGGAAACGCGCCGGTTCCCCGTTGGTTGCGCTCAGGCGCAACTCGTATTCAACTTCACCGGCGTCATTGGTCAGTTTGCTCAAAGCGTAATCCTTGGCGGGCAGAACGCCCGTCAAGAAGGTGGTAATGCCCTGCAAATGGGCGGCGGGCATGGCGCCCAGCTGGGAACGATTCGTCGCCAACTGGCGGCCTAATTCCTCGCGCGGCAGCCGCTCGTAAGCGGCGCGCCGGCGGGCCAGCAATTCGCGGACCTCCTCTGCCGACAGTGGGGAGGCTGAATCCACCGCGTCCGGGCCGGGACCGGCTTCACCGACCACAACCTCCAGGGTGGAATTTCCGCCGCCGGGCCGGGTGGGCAAGCGGAACAGGTCCAACATGGACCGCGGAAACAAAAAACCGGCCAGCAATAGCGCGTGGAGGGCTGCGGAAAGGCCCACCGGCAGCAGCCACGACCGCCTTTGTTCCCCACTTACAGTTGCCAACGGCAATTTCACCTAAAAAATTTTGACGCCCGGGGCCGTTTGTCGCTGAGCACACTCGCCCTCAGGCGCGGCTGCGGCATCGGCCTTTTTTACAACCTACGCGCCAAGCCGGCAAAATCAAGGTCAAAGCCGGCTTTCTCGGCGTTGCTTTCCCGGCCACTTCGGATAACTTGGCGGCCATGAAAAAGAAGGGCAAAGCGCCGGTCAATCCGAAGTTGCACGCGAAAATCCGGGAATTGATCGCCATTCAGGGCGGCGGTCATAACGAGGACCTGGTGGCGGACATCCTGGAAAATGGCCTGAAACTGCTCCGGGATGTCGAGCATCGCGGCGATGTTCGTGTCATCCAGACCGCCCTGCGGGAATTGCGCTACGCTTTCAAATTGTTCGAGCCTTACGCGGAGCGTCGCAAGGTGACCATTTTTGGCTCGGCGCGCACCCAGCCCAGCCAGTTGGAATACCGGCAGGCGGTCGAATTCGCCCGCCTCATGGCCGCAGCCGGCTACATGGTCATCACCGGCGCGGGCCCCGGCATCATGCAGGCCGGCCACGAAGGAGCCGGCCCCGAAAACAGCTTCGGCGCCAATATCCGACTGCCTTGGGAGCAAAGCGCCAACCCGGTCATTTCGCGCGACGAGAAGCTCATCCATTTCAAGTATTTCTTCACCCGCAAACTGACTTTTTTGCGGCATAGCGACGCGGTGGCGCTGTTTCCCGGCGGCTTCGGCACTCTCGACGAAGGTTATGAAGCCCTTACCCTCATGCAAACGGGCAAAAGCCGCCTGGTGCCCTTGGTCTTGGTGGATCGGCCCGGCGGCACTTATTGGAAAACCTGGGACAAACAGGTCCGGGAGCATCTGCTGCGCAACAAGCTGATCTGCGCCGAAGACCTTAACCTTTACCAAATCACCGATAACGCCGCCGAGGCCGTGCGGATCATCACCCGTTTTTATCGCAATTACCATTCCAGCCGCTTCGTCAGGGACCTGCTGGTGATTCGCCTGACTCATCCCCCTTCCCCTTCCGCCATTGCCAGTCTCAACGAAGATTTCGGAGATATTCTCCAGGGCTCGCCGTTCCAAATCATCCCGGCCACCCCGGAGGAAGTTGAGGATGACGACCAGGTAAATCGCCCCCGGCTGGCCTTTGGTTTCAACCGCCGCGATTACGGACGGTTGCGCGAATTGATTGACCGTTTGAATGGCCTTTAATGCCGTCGAGGTCGCCCTCCCAGTGACGGGCGAAATTCTTGGGTTTCTCGACGTTTCCAGTGGGTAAAGGCGGGGCAAGGAGCATCGGTCAGCCCGCTGTTTGACCACGGAAACCCTTCGTATTCGTTGGCGCCTTTTCCCCTCACCCTTGGTCCCTCTCCCCCAGGGAGAGGGAAACATCGCTGGCGGCGCTTGGTGAAACCGCGGCTCCCGATGACTTCGATCACTGGCGAACGGGTCTCCCTCTCCCCAAGGGAGAGGGACGCCTGCCTGCCGCGCCCGCGGCCTGCCCACCGGTCGGCAGGCGGGCGCAGGCAGGGGGTGAGGGGAAACCGCGCCGTCGAAAACCCCAGGCCTGACGTTATACACCGTAATTCGTTTCCGGCAATTCCACCGAAAACATCGAAGAACCGATTTTCCTGGCGCCAATGCCAGGCGAAAGGCTTGACGCCCAAACGCTCGAGCGCAAGACTGGATTCATGCCATGCATTCGGCAGGGTGTGCGGAGATTACGGAGCGCAAGACAACTTCTTGCCATCTTGGGGCTTGTTTTTTTAGCCCCCGGCTCGGTAAGGGCGGAAACGATCGCGCTGGCTGCGGCGACCCCCGATGCGACACAAACCAACGCCTTTTATCCGGCCAGCAGCCCGACGTCTGGTTTGGCGCCGAGCAAAATTCGATGGGCATTTACGAATGCCGCATCAAATAAATGAAACCATGCAACATCCCGGCCGCGCGCGCTGTCCTGTCTCTTTCGGGATGGGCGGTTGCGTTCCTGTTCGGTTTCCGCCTCGCCCACGGGGCGGACCTCTTGCCAGTCATCAGAAATGCCTCCGTCAAAGGGGGCCTTTGCGTCGTGGTCGGGCCGGCCAATGCGCAACTGGCGGCGGAAATCGCCCGCAGCGGGCCGTTCCTGGTCCAATGCCTCTCGACGGAACCAGCCAAAGTGGCCGACGTCCGGGAAGCGCTGCTGAAGCAAGGACTTCATGGCCGGGTCACAGTGGAGCCTTGGGGCGGCGGTCCCCTGCCCTACGCGGACAGCCTGGTTTCGTTGCTGATCCGGCTCGACGGCGCCCCGATCGAAGAAGCTGAATCGCGGCGAGTGCTGCGTCCCTTTGGCGAGCTGATCGCCCGCCAGGACGATCAATTTCGCTCCGTCATCAAGCCCATGGCCGACGGCATGGACGAATGGACCCACTGGCGTCACGGCGCGGATCGCAATCCCGTGTCCACCGACAAGCTGGTGGAAGTGCCCGAGCGTCTCCAATGGATGTTCACCGTCAAAGCCATCAGCGAGCGTTCGCATTTCATCATCTCGCACGGACGGGCGTTCGCGCAGGACCGCGACCAGATCATCGCCCGCGACGCCGGCAACGGCCTGCCGCTCTGGACCGCCAAAATCAAGACCGGCAAGGAAGTGGACTGGGAATACTCGGTCAAGGTGGCGGCGCTCATCGCCAGCCGCGGCGACCGCGTTTATGCGCTCACCCCCGACAGCCGGCTAAAAGCGCTGGATGCCGCCACGGGCCAGCCGCTGATCACTTATGAAGAGGCAGGCACGCCTTTTGACATCATCGCCGCGGACGACGGCGTCACGCCCAAAGGCACGCTGGTGGTTCTCTGCACCAACTCCGCGCGCGCCCTGGATGCCGAGAGCGGCTCGCTGCTGTGGAAGCAGGAGGCGAACTGGCCGCACAACCTCATCGTCTCACGCGAGGCCGCCTTTTTCATCGAGGGCAACGACCGGCGCGGCGGCACCAACGGCACGATATACGCGCGCGAGTTGCGCACCGGCAAACTGCTATGGCAAAAAGATTACTACTGGGCGCGGCGCACCGAGATGGGCGCCTTCGGCAACGACCGTTTGGTTTATGAAATCCGGCCTCCTTTTGACTGGCGCAAATTCTACGAGGCGCGGCCCGAGGAAAAGAAGCAGGACAACTATCGCCTGGCGGTCATTTCCGCCAAAACCGGCGAGGAAATCCAGCGGCTCGAAAAGGTCGGTTCTTCCGCCCGGCACGGCGAGTTTCATCGCGGCTTTTGGTTTAAGGACCAACTGCTGATTGAAACCCAGACCAAGGAGGGTTTGGGCATCGGGCTTTTCAATTTGCACGATTTTTCGAAGCCGGCGGAGGTTTTCAAAGCCAACTACGTCGGCGACAAAGGCTGGGGGCATTGCTACCCGCCGGTGCTGACCGACCGCTATTACATCAACGGCCAGTTGAATTTCACCGATCTCAAAACCCGCAAACAGGTTTCCAACCAGATCACCCGCGGCGCCTGCAACACTTCGCGGGAGGGCTACATCCCGGCCTACGGCATGATCTACACCTTCCCCAAGCATTGCGTCTGCTTCCCGATGCTCGACGGCAACGTCTGTCTGGCCCCGGCCGCCCAGCCACCCCTCGCCGAGAGCACCGATTTGCAGCGCGGCCCCGCCTGGCCCGCCCAACCCGGGCCGGCGGACGCTGCGCAGGATTGGCCCACCTTCCGGCACGACGCCTCCCGCACCAGCGGCACCCCGGTCGCCGTGCCCCCCAACCTGAAACCGCTCTGGGAAATTACCGTGCCCGCTCCTGATGGCGCCCACCCGCTCGCGGCGGAATGGGCGGACAACCCCTTCGCGCCCGGCCCGGTTACCGCGCCGGTGGCGGCTCTTGGGCTGGTATTTGCCGCGCAAACCGACTCGCATTGCCTGTTCGCCTTCGACGCTCGCACCGGCCAAAAGAAATGGCGCTACGTCGCCGGCGGCCGTATAGACGGCCCACCGACGATTTACCGCGGCCTTTGCCTCTTCGGCGGCCGCGATGGCTGGATTTACTGCCTGCGCGCAAACGATGGCGCGCTGGTTTGGAAGCGCCGGTTGGCCCCTGCGGATCGCCGCATCTCGGTTTATGGACAGGTGGAATCCCCCTGGGCGGTTCCCGGAAGCGTGCTGGTGGCCGATGGCCTGGGTTACGCCTGCGGCGGCCATCATCCCAATGCCGACGGCGGCGTGCGCGTGCTTTGCTTCCGTCCGGAAACCGGCGAAATCGTCTGGCAAAACAAATTCGACAGCCTCGGCATGGGCGAGCCCTGGCCGGCCCCTTATCAACCCGGGCCTGACCGCGATCCCTGGCGGAATATCTGGCCCAAGGAATACCGCTACTTCGACTTGCCGGTGCGCGACGGGGATGCCGTGGCCATCTCTCGGTGCCTTTTCGACCTCAAAACCGGCGCGCGGGACCTTCGCAAGACCAGCGGCTCCTATTTGGTCAAGGACACCGGGGTTCACCTGCCGCGCACCGCTTGGCGCTATGCCAACGTGCGCAACTTCACCCCAGTGGCCGCCAGCCTCGGCCCCTCCGTGTTCGCCTCCGTCCCAGGCGTCGGCAAGCTGTTCCGCACGGATTGGACCAACGACAAGCCTTTCAACGCCGAATGGGTCAGCGTTTCCAAGGAGCAAATGGACAGCGGGATGTGGTCCGCCACCAGCCGGCTGCTCGAGCTGGGCCCGAAATGGACCGTGGATTCCGGCGAATCCAAAACCTCCTACAACCGCGCCCTGCTGGTCGCGGGCGAAAACCTCTTTGTGGTGGAACCGAAAGGGAACTTGGTGGCGCGCAGCGTTGCCGATGGCCGCAAGCTAGCCGAGTGGAGGGCCGGGCCAATTACTTGGGACGGCCTTGCCGCCGCCCGCGGACGGCTTTACGCCACCACCACCGAGGGCAAGCTGGTTGCTTTCGGCAATCCATAAACCGGGTATTCACGCCTCGCCAGAGGGGGCATCTTTGTCGCCTCGGTCTGGCAAGTTGGGTCGGCGTCCGGGTCCCGGACCAAAGTCAACCGCCGCTTCGCCTTCCCCACGCTGCGGCTTGACCGTGGCCGCCCGATTGGTAACTTCGAGCCATGCCGCTCAGTTGGAATGAGATTTGGCAAAACGCCATCCGCTTCGCCCAAGAGTGGGCAGGTGAAGGACGCGAGGAGGCCGAGGCCAAGAGTTTTTGGGACGGCTTCTTTCAGGTCTTCGGCCTGAAGCGCCGCGTCGTTGCCTCCTTCGAGGAGCCGGTCAAAAACCTGCGCGGCCAATATAACTATATTGATCTTTTTTGGCCCGGCTTGCTGTTGGTTGAGCACAAATCGCGCGGCAAGGACCTCGATCAAGCCCAGGCGCAGGCTTTCCATTACATTCAGGACCTGGTGCGCGAAGGTCGTCACGACGAAGTCCCGCGCTATGTCATCGTTTCCGATTTTGCCCGCTTCGCCCTCCACGACCTCGAACCGGAACCGCAAAAGAGTCTCCCCTGCTTTGATCGCGCCCGCGTCCGCACCCTCAAGTTTCCTTTGACCGAATTCCACCAGCACGTCCGCGAGTTCGCTTTTATCATCGGCCAGCAAGCCCGGCGGCTCGATCCCGAAGATCCCGCCAACGAAAGGGCCTACCGCATCATGGCCGATCTTCATGACGCCCTCGAACACGGCGGCTTTACCGGCCACGAACTTGAGCGTTTCCTGGTGCGCGTCCTCTTCTGCCTTTTCGCCGACGACACCGGCATCTTCGAGCCATGCGCCTTCCAAAACTACCTCGAAGGGCACACCCGCGAGGACGGCTCCGACCTCGGCGCGCAGCTCAACCGCCTCTTTGACCTCCTCAACACGCCGGAGGATAAACGCCAGGAAAGCCTGGCCGAAGACCTCGCCGCCTTCCCTTATGTCAACGGTGAGCTTTTCCGGGAGCGCCTTGGCTTTGCCGATTTCAATCGCGACATGCGCAACGCCCTCCTCGCCTGCTGCCGATTTTCCTGGGCGCGCATTTCCCCAGCCGTTTTTGGCTCTCTTTTCCAGGGCATCATGGAACCCGCCGAGCGCCGCCGCACCGGCGGCCACTACACAAGCGAGCGCGACATCCTCAAGGTCATCCGCCCCCTTTTCCTCGACGCCCTCCGCGACGAACTCGACGCCATCCTGGCCGACCGCTCTTCCCGCCGCCGCGCCCGGTTGGAGGAATTCCAGCAAAAACTCCGCGCTCTCCGCTTCCTTGATCCCGCCTGCGGCTGCGGCAATTTTCTGGTGCTCACCTACCGCGAACTCCGCCGGCTGGAATTGGAAGCCCTCAAAGCCCTTTATGGCGACGGCCAGCAAGTCCTCAACGTCCGCGAGCTTTGCCTGGTGGACGTGGACCAATTCTTCGGCATAGAAATCGCCGAATGGCCCGCCCGCATCGCGGAGGTGGCCATGTGGCTGATGGACCACCAGATGAACGTGGAGGTCGCCGCCGCCTTCGGCTTGCACTTCCGCCGCTTGCCGCTGCGCGCCAGCCCGCACATCATCCTCGGCAACGCCCTCCGCCTCGATTGGCGGCAAATCCTGCCTCCCGCCCAATGCGCCCACGTTCTCGGCAATCCACCGTTCATCGGCGCCAAGTTCCAAACGGACGCGCAACGGGCCGATATGGACGCCGTTGCCGGCCACGTGGAAAACAGCGGCCTGCTCGATTACGTCACCGGCTGGTATTTCAAGGCGGCGGAGTATATCCGCGGCACCCCCATCACGGTGGGCTTTGTATCCACCAACTCCATCTGCCAGGGCGAGCAGGCCGGCGTCCTCTGGAATCCGCTGTTCCAGCAATACCGACTCAAAATCCACTTTGGCCACCGCACCTTTGCCTGGGAAAGCGAAGCCCGCGGCAAGGCCCACGTCCACGTCGTTATCGTCGGCTTTGGCTGCTCCGACGTTGCCAACAAACGGCTTTACGATACGGATGAAGAAACCGGTAATGCCATAGTCTTCCCCGCCCAAAACATCAGCCCTTACCTCGTCGAAGGGCCGGACCGCGCTATTATCAACCGGTCCAAGCCGCTGTGTGACGTGCCGGAAATGGGCATCGGCAACAAGCCGATTGACGGCGGCAACTATCTTTTTACTCCGGAGCAAAAGGCCGAGTTCATAAAACTGGAACCTGCCTCGGCCGACTTCTTTCGCCGCTGGATCGGCTCGGAAGAATTCATCAACGGCATCGAGCGTTGGTGTCTTTGGCTGGGGGATTGCCCGCCCGCCAAGCTCCGCCAGATGCCGCACACCCTTAAACGCGTCGAAAACGTCCGCCAACTTCGGCTAGCCAGCAAAAGCACGCCCACCCGCAAGCTTGCGGCGACTCCGACCCGTTTCCACGTCGAGAACATGCCCAAGCGGAATTACCTGGTGGTGCCCAAAGTTAGTTCCGAGCGGCGGGCATACATTCCGATTGGTTTCGTCCGACAGGAGGTTTTAAGCGGCGATGCGTTGCAAATCATCCCCCACGCCACCCTTTTTCATTTTGGCGTGCTTTCCTCTGCGATGCACATGGCCTGGGTGCGGCAGGTGTGTGGGCGGCTGAAATCGGATTACCGCTACTCCAATAAACTGGTCTATAACAATTTCCCCTGGCCGGCGGCGCCCACCGAAAAAGAGCAAGCCGCGGTGGAAGCAGCAGCCCAGCGCGTCCTGGATTTGCGCGTGGAATGTGGCGATGGCCGGCATGGATACCTGCCCGTTCGCAAAGCCAGCGCGGCTTGCACCTTGGCCGATCTCTACGATCCCCTCACCATGCCCGCAGTCCTGGCCAGAGCCCATCGCGAATTAGACCGCGCCGTGGACCGCTGCTACCGGCCCGAACCGTTCACCAGCGAGCGCCAGCGCGTGGAATACCTATTCCGGCTTTACGAAGAACTCACCGCGCCATTGACCGCGGCGATGGGGAAAAAGGCCGTAAAGGGCAAAAGGAAAACAACCCCGCAATGAGCGTGGCGCGACCAAAAAGGCGGATCGCATCGGGTCAAAAAAATAGGTGGATTGTGCGCACTGGCGGCCACGCAACACGCCCTGCCGCCCTTGCGCCGCCCACCTTGCCGCTTCTTCCAATTTAGCCGGTGAAGACCCTAAACCACTAATTCCAACGCCCATGTTTATCTTCCTCGACACCGAAACCACCGGACTGTCTCCGCGCGACCGCATCGTCTCCATTTGCTGGGGCATTTATGATGCCGCCGGGACCGAAGTTGAAACCTGCCATCACCTGATTTACCCGGACGGCTTCACCATCCCAGCCGCTGCCACCGCCGTCCACGGCATCACCACCGCTCAGGCGCGCCGCCGGGGCGTTCCCATTTCGCAAGCTTTGACCCGGCTTTTCGCCGACATCGGCAAACACCAACCTCGGACCTACGTCGGCCATAACGTTGCTTTTGACCGGCCCATGGTCCTAAACGAGTATAGGCGCCTGGCCGCCCCCGAAAACCTTTCCTCCCTGCCCACCTTTTGCACCATGAAAAGCACCGCCCGCGTCTGCGGCTTGCGCCGGTATAATGGCGGCTACAAATGGCCCAGCCTCTCCGAACTCCACACTTTTCTGTTTGGCCAACCCCACCGCTCCGCCCACAGCGCCCTCGCTGATGTTCAAGCCTGCGCAAACTGCTATTTCGAGCTTCGCCGCCGGAACTTGGTTGACTGAATGGAATTCCGCGCGAAACACAGCCTGCCTTTGGCCATGTTTACATAGAGCCTTTCCCAAAAGCGCATCGGGTGCGTCCGCATTGACGGCGGCGGCGACTGTCCGAAAAGGATACGGGCGCGATTTGGAGCAAAACGGCCAAATCGTGCCTTTATGGTCGGCTGGCGCCTCTTCTGGTGAGCCTTGGCTTTCGCTGCCGGGAGCGAGACACTGGTGCGGAGCGGGTGCAAAATCAGGCGGGTGAGCGGACCCTCGGCATCCTCAAGAGCGGCTTTCTGGGCCGGCCGCTACGGGCCAAGAAAAGCGGTAGAGGACTACCGCACTCCAAGACCTCGCGGACTTCGCACGGGGCTTTCGAGCTCGCGCCCGCGCCGGCACAAGTTCAGCAGGCCAAACGCAAAGACGCGGAGGCGCAAAGTCGCAGAGAAAAAATTCCCTTCCCCCAACTTCAGACTTCCTCTTTGCGGCTCTGCGGCTCCGCGGCTTTGCGTTAAAGTACCCTGCGCCCGCTTCAACGTCGTGATCAACTCATGCAACGCCCTCAGCACTGCCAGTTCGTCCGCCAGCGTCGGCGGATCCCTGAGTTCGCCAGGTCTGGTGAAAGAGGGCGCATGTGCGGCGCGCACCGCGAACGTCGTTTTCCGAAAACCCACTTTTGGGACAATCTCTACCTAGGATCAACAGCGCCTAATAAAGGTGTATGCAACGCCGGCCCGTTGGCGCATGAGCAAACGGTGCAGCCGGTGTGGAATTGCCGCTTCAGTCGCGGCCACAACGCGGTTTGAAGTTCGAGCGGCCGGCATCCTGAAGCACGGATCAGCCGCCTATTTTGACCGGCAGGCGCTGCGCATTGAAAAAGGACGCCGCCTCCTGCAGGCGCGCGGGCGAAGGCGGTGCAACCTCGGGCAATCGGTATTGGCCGCCCAGGCGCGCCACCTTGGCCAGGCCGGTCCGGTGGTAAGGAATGAGGTTCACCTGTCGGACACCGGGCAATTCCCGCACGAAAGCCGCGAGCGCGGCCAGATTTTCTTGATGGTCATTAACGCCTGGAATAACCGGCACCCGTATCCAAAGGTTGCGATGCGCTTGGCCCAGCATCCGGGCGTTGTCCAGGATCAAGCGGTTGGCGACGCCGGTGAATTGGAGGTGTTGCGATTCGTCCATCAATTTCAGATCATAAAGCACCAGGTCGGCCAGCGCGGCCGCCCGCCGCAGTGTGTCGGGGGGGGCAAACCCGCAAGTGTCCAGCGCGCGGTGAATCCCGCGACGGCGGCAGGCCTCGAGAATCGCCAGCAAAAAATCTGCCTGCATCAAAGGTTCCCCGCCCGAGAAGGTCGCCCCGCCGCCGGATTCCTCAAAGAACACCGTGTCAGCCATTATTTCCCGCAGCAGTTCCGCAACAGTCACCCGGCGGCCGATTTCCTGGCGCGCGCCGGTCGGGCAATGCTCGATACATTCGCCGCACAGCTCGCATTGACTGGGCGGAACGGGCGGACCATCCGCCGGTGGTTTGCCCGAGGTCACCGGGCAAACCCGCACGCATTCCCCGCAACGGGCGCAGCGGGTTTCCCAAACCACCATTTCCGGGCGCGGCTTGCGGCCTTCCGGATTGTGACACCACCAGCAATCCAAAGGACAGCCTTTGAAAAAAACAGTTGTCCTTATTCCCGGTCCGTCCTGGAGGGAATAGCGTTGCACGTTGCTAACCAGTCCGCTCAACATAATGGCCGCCGCCTTCGCCGCGCAAGGAAGTAACCTCTATGCGCCCGCTTAACAATGCAAAACTGTCCGCGAAAATTTCCGCGCGGTCGGCGAAGCCCGGGCCGTGATTTTTTGCTGCTTCAGCCGGCCCGGGTGGTAGAGTGGACGCCGGAAGCAAAAACAATGAAAATTGCCGTCCTCATATCGGTGGGATTCGTGTCCGCAGGGTTGTTGCCAAACGGCGCGGCAGCGCCTTGGAAAGCGCTGACCGACGGCCACTTTGCCTGGAAAGCCACGCCGCCCTTGATAGACATCGGCCCCGGGCGCGACGCCGCCGATCCGCAGGTTGCCATCAAAGACCCCACCGTGGTGTTTTACCAGGGGCAATGGCACCTCCTGGCAACCTTGCGCATGCAATCCGGCAAAGTGGACATGCAGTACCTGCGCTTTTCCGATTGGGCGCAGGCCAACGCCGCTCCGCGTTGGCTGCTGAACTTGCACCATGAATACAACTGCGCTCCCCAGGTCTTTTTCTTCACGCCGCACCAAAAATGGTATTTGGTCTATCAACTAGCCGACAAATCCCGCACGCCCCCTTTTGGCCCCTGTTACTCCACCACCACCAACTTGACCGATCCCAAGTCCTGGACCCGCCACCAGCCCATGGTCACCAACGCGCCGTCCAAGCCCAAATGGCTTGATTTTTGGGTCATTTGCGACGCGGATAAGGCCCACCTGTTCTATACTTCGCTCGATGGACACCTGTGGCGGCGGGAAACCCGCAAGGCTGATTTTCCCCTGGGGTGGTCGGAGCCGCACCTGGCCATCCAAGGCGATATTTTCGAGGCCTCGCACACCTACAAGCTCAAGGGATTGAACAAGTTTTTGACCCTCATTGAAGCGCAGGGCGGTGGCGGGCGTTATTACAAAGCCTACTTGGCGGACCGCCTCGAGGGCCCTTGGGCCGGCCTGGCCGACGCCATCGGCAAACCCTTTGCCGGACCGGCCAACGTGCGCCAGGAAACCCCTTGGACAGCCAATATAAGCCACGGGGAACTGCTGCGCGCAGGAGTGGATGAACGGTTGGAGGTTGATCCAGCCAATCTGCGCTTTTTGTTCCAAGGCGCCAGCCGGGAGGAATATCGCCGCAGCGCCTACGGCGGTATTCCCTGGCGGCTTGGCCTCTTGGAACCGCTGGCCGCCGAGTGAGACAAATCGCAGCCGGCCCCCATGAATGAATTGACAACGGCCCAACGTCCAATAAAACAAAGGCAAATGATGACCGCAATAATGACAAAGACACAGGTTGGCAAAGTTCCCCGAACACAAATCTTCGCTTGGCTGGCCGCCTTGGGCGGCTTGGCGATGGCCTCGGCAGTCGTGGCCGAGGATTGGCCGCAATGGCGCGGGCCGGCACGCACGGGCATCTCGGTCGAAAAAGGCTGGCTGGCCCAATGGCCGGAAGGCGGCCCCAAGAAGCTTTGGGAAACGGAGGTAGGCATCGGTTACAGTTCCGTGGCCGTCGCCAAGGGACGGCTCTACACAATGGGCAATTTCGAGGAAAAGGACGCGGTGACTTGTTTGGACGCGGAAACGGGCAAAGTAATTTGGAGCCACCGCTACGATTGCGCCTCGAAGGACCCCAACGGCTATCATGGCACCCGCGTCACTCCCACCGTGGAGAGCAACAGAGTCTATACCGTCAGCCGGCACGGTCACCTGTTTTGCCTCGACACCGCCACCGGGCAGGTCATCTGGAGCAAGGATTTCAAAAAGAATTTCTCCGGCAAGATGCCCACCTGGGGTTGGTCGGGGTCGGTGCTGATCGAAAAAAATTGGGCGCTGATCGAGGTCGGCGGCCCCAACGCCGCGGTCGTGGCGTTCAACAAGCTCAACGGCGACGTGATCTGGCAGAATGGCAGCGACGAAACCGGCTATTCCTCCCTGATGCCGTTCGACCTGGAAGGCGAGCGCTGCCTGGCGGTGTTCAGCAAGGATCATTTCGTGGGCAGAAAAATGAAGGATGGCTCCGAATTATGGCGGCATCCCTGGAAAACCAGCTACGGCGTCAACGCCGCCACCCCCATCATCGAGGGCAACAAAATTTTCATCTCTTCCGGCTACAAATTCGGCTGCGCCCTGCTGGAAGTCTCGCTCAAGGAAGTGAAGGAAGTCTGGCGCAATAAAAACATGCAAAACCATGTCAATAGCTGTGTTTTGTGGCAGGGTCACCTCTATGGCTTTGACGAATCCCGGTTGCGTTGCCTGGATTTCAAAACCGGCGAGGTCAAATGGGAGACAGGCGATTTTGGCAAAGGCTCGCTGATGGCGGCCGACGGCAAGCTGATCATTTACAGCCAAAGGGGCAAGCTGGCGACGGCGGAAATCTCCCCGGACAGCTTCAAGCTGATTTCGAGCGCCCAGATACTCGAAGGCAAGGACACTTGGGCGCCCCCGGTGCTGGCCAATGGCCGGATTTACGTCCGCAGTCTCTCCAAGCTGGCCTGCTTGGACGTGAAAGCGAAGTAATGGTGTCTATCAAAGCGTTCGCCATGAAAAATAAAGTTGAGGTTAAATTCCTGGACCGCTCGGGGCGGGCATTGCCCCGCCGCCGGTTTTTGGCCGGCGCCGGTGCGGCGGCGGTTTCCCTGACCGTCCTGAAACCCGGGTTGTTTGCCGCCACCTCGGCCAATGCCAAAATTAACATCGGCTTGATTGGCTGCGGGGGGCGCGGCACCTGGATTCTGAAGCATTTCAAGGATCACGGCGGCTATAACCTCGCGGCGGTGGCCGATTATTTTCAGGACCGCGTGGACAATGCGGGCGGAAAATACGAGGTGCCGGCCGGCATGCGATTCACCGGCCTGAACGGGCATAAAAAACTGCTGGAGCAAAAGCTCGATGCCGTGGTGATTATCACCCCCCCTTACTTCCATCCCGAGCAAGTGGCGGATGCCGTCGCCGCGGGCAAACACATCTACCTGGCCAAACCGTTGGCGGTGGACGTGCCGGGCTGCCAGTCCATCGCCCAAAGCGCCGCGCAAGCCGGACGCCAGAAGCTGGTCTGCCTGGCTGACTTTCAAACCCGCGCCCATCCGGCCTACCAGCAGGCGGTGGAGATGGTGCGCCAGGGGAAAATCGGCCAGCTCATCTCGGCCGAGGCCGCCTATCAAACCGGGCCGGTCGGCAAAGCGGTGGATGACGCCCGCCGGGCCGACCCCGCCAACCCGGAACTGCGCCTCCGCGCCTGGGTCACCGACCGGGTCTTGTCCGGTGATATAATCACCGAGCAAAACATTCACGCCCTCGACATGGCGTCTTGGGTGCTGGATGCCGAGCCGCTCAAGGCCTACGGGGCGGGCGGCAAAAAGCGGCCTTTTGTTGGCGATTGCTGGGATCATTTTAGCTGCGTCTTTTATTATCCAAGCGACCTGCTGCTAACTTTTAGCTCCAAACAGCATGGCCGTTATTGGGACGACATCATGTGCCGTGTCTATGGGACTAACGGCGCCCTGGACCTGCATTACGCCGGCGACGTATCCGTCCGCTGCGACGACAAATTCAATCCGCCCCGCCCGGGAGACCTGTATGCCAGCGGCACCGTGCATAACATCGCCCGCTTCCATGAGAGCATCCTCAAAGCCGATTACACGAATCCCACGATGGCCCCCAGCGTGCGGAGCAATCTCGTCACCATTCTGGGCCGCACCGCCGCTTACAAGAAAGGCGAGGTCACTTGGGCGGAAATGATGAAAACGGCGGAAAAGTTCGAGTTCTCCACCAAGGGCCTCAAAGCGTGATCTCAGACCAGATACCGGCTCGCGCCCGAGCATGAGCCCGAAACCAATCCCCCGCAGCCGCCATAATACCAACGAGTGGAACCGGCGGCGTTACCGCCTTTGGGCGCCGGTTTATGACTTGGTCACCAGCGGCTTTAACCGGCCACGCCAGCGGGCCATTGAACTCCTGCAATTGCGCCCAGGCGAATCCATCCTGCTCGCCGGCGCCGGAACCGGGCTGGATTTGGATTTCCTGCCGCCACACCTGCAAATCACCGCTGTTGACCTGACGCCCGCGATGATTGCGCGCCTGGAAAAACGGGCGGCCCGTCTTGGACTGCCAGTCACCGCGCGGGTTATGGACGCGCAAAGGCTGGACTTTCCCGACGGCGCTTTCGACGCGGTCCTCTTTCACCTGATTTTGGCGGTGGTTCCCGATCCCGTATTATGCCTGCGCGAAGCCGCCCGGGTGCTCAAGCCTGGTGGACGGGCGGTGGTGTTGGACAAATTTTTGCCGCAGCATCGGGTTGCCGCCTGGCTGCTGCGCTTAATCAATCCTCTCATGGGTTTTCTTGCCAGCGAAGTCACCCGGCGTTTGGAGGACATCGTGGCAATGGCCGGGTGGGAGATTGTCGCCGAAGAACCGGCGCGCCTGCGCGGCCTTTTCCGCCTCGCCCTGCTGCGTCCTATTCACCGGCCCTGAAACCTGGCAGGTGGTTCCGAAATCTCCTTGGCGATGCTGGTTTTTCCAATGGCTATAAGCCCACCCGAGGAAAAACCAATTCCTTGCTCCCCAAGCCGCCTGACACCAAGTTCGCCGACCATCGTTTTGGCGGGGTGAAAGAGCTTTTGGGCAAGAATTTGCGGCCTGGAGCCAGTGGTCGGGGTCGAACCGACGACCTACGGTTTACGAAACCGTTGCTCTGCCACTGAGCTACACTGGCTACCCACGCATGTTGGTCGAGAGGCGGTTTCCCTGTTCTCCGCTCGCCACCAGCCTCTTATACGGCCATCAGATGCTGCCGTCAAGCCATCGCCTAACTTTTTCCCCCAGATGAATAAATTTGTTTAAGAGGCTCGAATTGGCGGTCTTGGCGCTGCAAAAGCGGCTCCACTTCACGAGACGACGGGTTGTTCATGTCGAACGTCGAAATTATTATAAGCTATTATATGTGAATCACTAAAGCATTACATTATTATTATAATTGACAAACTAATATATTCGCGTATTGTGGCGTCTCGTGAATGCGCGTAGAAAAAACTGGAAATGGAAGAATGGAGCGGTGATTATTTCACCAATGATCCGTTTTCTTCCATTTCTTTTGGTGTGCCTGGCCTTCGGCGGCTTGCGGCTTTGGGCCAGAGAGGTTCGGTTGCTGAACGCCTCTTATGATCCGACTCGTGAATTCTACGAGGAAATCAACCGAGCGTTTGCGAAAGAATGGAAACAGAGAACCGGTGAGCAATTGATCGTGCGACAATCTCATGGCGGCTCAGGAAAGCAGGCCCGTTCGGTGATAGATGGGATGGATGCGGATGTCGTCACGCTGGCGCTGGCCTATGACATTGACGCGATTGCCGAAAAAGGTCGCCTGCTGCCGCGCGATTGGCAACAACGATTACCGCACAATTCAGCTCCCTACACCTCGACCATCGTGTTGATGGTGCGCCAAGGGAATCCCAAGGGGATAAAAGACTGGGATGACCTCGTCCGGCCCGGGGTGACCGTGGTGACCGCGAATCCCAAAACCTCCGGTGGCGCCCGCTGGAGTTACCTGGCGGCCTGGGCCTACGGCCTGAAAAAATTTAACGGTGATGAGCGGCAGACCCGCGAATTTGTGGGCCGAATTTACCGGAACGCTCCAGTGTTGGATACCGGAGCGCGTGGCGCGGCGACTACTTTCGCGCAGCGGGGCATCGGCGATGTTTTGATTACTTGGGAAAACGAGGCGCACCTGGCCATGCGGGAACTGGGACGGAACAAATTGGAATTGGTGATGCCGTCGCTGAGCATCCTGGCCGAACCGCCGGTGGCCTGGGTGGATAAAATCGTGGCAAGAAATGGCACGGAAAAGGTGGCGCGAGCCTACCTTGAATTTCTTTATACCCCCATCGCCCAGGAAATTGCCGCCCGACATTATTTCCGTCCTCGCTTGGCGGAAATTCTTGCGCGCCAATCCGCTATTTTTCCGGTCCTGGAGATGGCCACCGTCGAGGAGCACTTTGGGGGTTGGCAAAAGGCCCAACAGCGGCACTTCACCGAAGACGGCCTCTTTGACCAAATGCTTAGGGAAAAGGCCAAAATGAGTGGCGCGCGAAATAGTTTGCCGGCAAACTAAGCGGCGCGCGAACAGCATGGCTTTCAAGAAATTCAGCATCCTGCCCGGGTTCGGCCTGACAATGGGCTTCACGCTCTTTTATGTGGGCCTGATCGTGCTGCTGCCGATGGGCGCGCTGCTGCTGCGGGCCACCGACTTGACATGGGGCGATTTCTGGCGGCTGGCCACCACCGACCGGGCGCTGGCCGCCTACCGGCTCACGTTTGGCGCCTCGCTGGGCGCGGCGCTGGTCAATGCCGTATGCGGTTCCCTGTTGGCCTGGGTGCTGGCGCGCTATGAGTTTCCCGGACGGCGATTGATTGACGCGCTGGTGGATTTTCCGTTCGCGCTGCCGACCGCGGTGGCCGGCCTGACGCTGGCCAGCCTGTTCGCCGAAAACGGCTGGCTGGGGAGATTCCTGGTGCCGCTGGGAATCCACGGCGCCTTTACGCCGCTCGGAGTGGTGATCGCGCTCACCTTTGTGGGGCTGCCGTTCATGGTCCGCACCTTGCAACCGGTCATCGAGGGCCTGGAAAAGGAACTCGAAGAAGCGGCCGCCACTTTGGGCGCGAGCCGCCTGCGGACCTTTGTCAGCGTCATCGCCCCTGCCCTGCTGCCGGCGGCGCTGACCGGCTTTGCGCTGGCTTTTGCCCGAGCTATTGGCGAGTTCGGCTCGGTCGTTTTCATCTCGGCCAACATGCCCTACCAAACGGAGATAGCTCCCTACCTGATCATCATGCGGCTGGACGAATTCAATTACCTGGGCGCCATCGCGATTGCGGTGGTGCTGCTGGTCATGTCTTTCGCCCTGCTGGCAATCATCAACGGCCTGGAACAATGGGCCAATCGCCTGCACACCTGATGGCCGCCGCGCGAAAACATTGGCCGCCGAAACAGCAGCCGAGCCGGCGGGCGGCGGAAGAGTCGCCTTTGGTGAAATGGCTGCTGGTGGGGGGGGCGCTGTTGTTTTCGTTGGTGTTTCTGCTTTTGCCGCTGCTCAATGTCTTCGCCCAGGCGCTGGCCAAAGGCTGGCAGCATTATGCCCAGTCACTCAGCCATCCGCATTCTTTGGCGGCTGTCAAGTTGACCTTGCTGGTCGCCGCAATTTGCGTGCCGCTAAACATGGTGTTCGGGCTGGCTGCCTCCTGGGCCATTGCCAAGTTTGATTTCCCCGGCAAATCCATCCTGATCACCCTGATTGACTTGCCGTTTTCGGTCTCACCAGTGGTCTCCGGCCTGATGATCGTAGTGCTGTTCGGCGGACAGGGTTATTTCGGGGAATGGCTGCGGGATCACCAAATCCGCATTGTTTTTGCGGTGCCCGGCCTGGTGCTGGCCACTCTGTTTGTTACCTTCCCCTTTGTGGCGCGGGAATTGATCCCGGTGATGCAAGCGGCCGGCTCCGAGCAGGAACAGGCCGCCTTGACCCTGGGCGCCAGCGGCTGGCAGACTTTCTGGCATGTCACCCTGCCATCCGTCAAATGGGGTCTCCTCTACGGTGTGATCCTTTGCAACGCCCGCGCCATGGGCGAATTTGGCGCGGTCTCGGTGGTCTCCGGCCACATTGCCGGGCTGACGGATACCCTGCCGTTGCGGGTGGAAAAACTTTACAATGAGTATAACGCGGCGGCGGCTTTTGCGGTCGCCACCCTGCTGGCGTTGCTGGCGCTGGTCACCCTGGCGCTCAAGACCGCGCTGGAATGGAAGGTCCGGCGCGAACTGGACCAAGCCCAGCGCGCCGCCGAACCGGCGTCCAAAGCGGAAGAGTCAGTTGCATGAGCATTGAGATTAGAAAAGTCACCAAGCGTTTCGGAGAGGTCGCGGCCGTGGATGGTGTCAGTTTTGAGGTCCGCCAGGGCGAGTTAATGGCGCTGCTGGGTCCCAGCGGCGGCGGCAAGACCACCGTGCTCCGCATGATCGCGGGCCTTGAAGCACCCACCGAGGGCGACATTTTCATGGAAGGCCGGCGAGTGAACGACGTGCCGGTTCAGGATCGCCACATCGGCTTTGTTTTCCAAAGTTACGCCCTCTTCAAAAGCATGACCGTCGCCGACAACATTGCCTTTGGGTTGAAAATCAAGAAATGGAGCCGGACCGACCGTGAACTGCGGGTGCGGGAACTGCTGGAATTGTTCGGTCTGGAGGGCCTGGACAAGCGCTATCCCCACCAGCTTTCCGGCGGCCAGCGTCAGCGTGTGGCCATCGCCCGCGCGCTCGCCCCCCGGCCCAAGGTGCTGCTGCTCGACGAGCCGTTCGGCGCGGTGGATGCCAAAATTCGGCAGGAGTTGCGCGAGTGGCTGGTTCGCCTTCATGACGAATTAAACGTCACCACCATATTCGTGACCCATGACCAGGAGGAGGCCATGGAGGTCTCGCGGCGCATCGCGATATTTTCCCGGGGGCGCCTGGAGCAAATCGGCACGCCGCGCGAGGTTTATGAACAGCCGGCCAATGAATTCGTCGCCCGTTTTATTGGGGTGATGAACATTCTCGACACCGAGGTCGTCGGAGGGATCGCCCGTTACGGTGAACTCGAATTCCCGGCGCACGGCCTGTCGAACGGCCAGCGCATGCGCATCGGTTTTCGGCCTTACGCGGTCCAGATTTCCCCGGACTTGCTGGCTTACCGCTACCGCGCGGTGCTTAGGCACACCTTTTTCCTGGGGATCATGCTGCGCTTGGAATTGGAACTGCCCTCGGGGTTAACGGTGCGCGCCCGGATATCCAAAGAGGAATATCAGTCGCACGGGCTGTCCGAAGGGCGCGAGGTGTCTTTCCAAATCCGCCAATACCGCGTGCTCGCCCAGGAAGGCGCCGCCCTGCCGCCCGAGGTTTCGGTCGCGCACGAACTGCCGCCCACTTTTGCCGAGGGCATCTGACCGTCCGGCAAGTCGAGCCCGGGCTTCCCCTGGCGCACAGGCATCACCAGCGCGGTTATCAACCTGGATTCCGCAGTTAGAACCTAGATTCCGCAGTTGGAACAGAGCGGGGAAGTTGTAAACCGCGGATGAACAACGATGAACAGCGATGCTGAAGCAGGAATGGCCTTCACCCGCCAGGTGCCAGCCTCTGCTTTGGCAAATCTTTGTTATCCGTGTCCATCAGTGTTTATCCGTGGTTGAACTGCGATTTTTAGGATCAATCGCGGCCTAAAACCCGCTTCTCCCTGGTCATGGGCACGAACCGGACAGCCAGCACGGCCTTTTGCTTGATTTGGCCTTTTTCCTTTTCCAACAGGTAGAGCGACTGGTCGTGAAGCGGTCCCACCGGTATGATCATTCGCCCCCCTTCCCTGAGCTGCTGGACCAACGGCTCGGGCACTTTTTCCGGGGCGCAAGTCACCATGATGGCATCGAAAGGAGCATGCTCGGGCCAGCCTTGGTACCCGTCGCCAACCTTGACCTTGACGTTTCGACAACCCAGCCGGTTCAAGGTATCGGTCGCTTGTTTGGCCAATGGTTCCACAATCTCGATGGTATAAACTTCCTTGACCAGCTTGGATAAAACGGCCGCCTGATAGCCCGAGCCCGTGCCAATTTCCAGCACTCGATTAGTGGGCTGCGGATCGAGTTGTTCCGTCATAAAGGCGACAATGTAAGGCTGGGATATGGTCTGGCCATGACCAATCGGCAAGGGGTAATCGGCGTAGGCCTCGTGGCGCAAGTGTTCGGGCACAAATTCATGCCGCGGCACTTCCTCCATGGCCTTGAGCACGCGCGGATTTTTCACCTCGCGCCCCCAGCCGGCAATCTGCTCGCGAACCATTTGCCGGCGCGCCGCCGCGTAACGGTCCCCGTCATCGCCGGGCGGGGCCGGCTTGGGCTCGGAACCGCATCCCCAAAAGGAGAACGCACTCATGATCAGACCCAATAGCAAAACCCCAAATTGAGCCGCCGACAAGCGCATCTTCAAACAAACAATTGCCCGGCTTTTTCACCGGCCGGCAGCAGGCGTCCGCCGCCAAGCAAGTTTTCCAGCCGTCCGTCCCGCCAGCGCCGCAGCCGATAAAGAGTGGCAAAGGCAAAATCCGGCGCGGCGCCGCCCTGCCCCCCCACCAATTCCCCACCTCTTCGGACATTATCCACCATCCAGGCCGCCAAAGTCAAATGGTAGGGATTGCGCTTCACTTCGCCCACGTGGAAGGAAAGGGCGGTAATAAGGTCGCCCAAGTCCCCAGCGCTGATCTCCACCATCAAATTGGGCGCCGGCATGGCCGCCCAGAATTCCGTTTCCACGCAGTAACAGGAAAAATCCGGCCCCAGCTCCCGGAGCGCGTCCAGCACGAGGTAATGGGTGCCAATGTGGCTGCTGTTCCAATCGCTCTCGTGCGGAAAGAAAATTACCTGGGCCCGCTCGCGAGCCAGCAAACCCGCGATGACTTTGACCGCGTCCCGCCAAAAGGCAGGATCGGTTTCCCGGGTTTTGCGGTTGACGCGCTCCAAGCCGCATGGGGCGGTTTGCAACAGACCGAAGCCGATATGATGGCAGCAGTTCTTCAACTCCTCCAGGCGGGCAAGCTGACGCTCCTTGTTGCTGCCTTGGGTAACCGCCACGTTAATGACATTCCAGGCTGATTCCCGCAGCAGTCGCAAGGCCAAGCCGCCGATGATGACCTCGTCGTCCGGGTGCGGCGAGAAAATCAAGGCCTTGGGGCTTTGCGGGGTGATCGCCGGCCGCGGACAGGGCGCGAAACCGCCCAAGGGATAGCTTTTGCCTTCACGGGCCAGGCGCGCATATTCCGAAACGAATTGGTGATACGGGTTCATGGTGTTTTTAATCAGGGAATGACAGGCAGGCTGGCGGCCGCCATGGCCTGGCCGTGACGTTTTTCTTTTTCTCCCGGCGTGTGAAAGGTAAGTTTGTCCGCCAAGGCTGGAAATTCCAGCCGCAGGGCCTCCCGGGCCTTGTTTATGATCACCTCGCCGCCGGCCCCCGTGGTGACGCGGCCCAAAATCAAAAGGTTCTCGATGGTGTAAAACGAGGCGTAATGGGCAATCGCGTAACCCAGGCATACCCCAATGGTTTCATAGACCGGAAGCGCGCGCGGATCGTTTTTTTGGGTCAGAGCCTGGAGTTCTTTCAAACGTTCCGCAAATGGCATCGTTGGCTCCAGATGGATGCCGGCTTTGGGCAGCAGGCGGGCCACCGCCTGCTGGGAGAAGTATTGAACCCCGCAGCCTGTGTCTCCAGACCATTCGTCGGCGGGCGCAGTCGGGGCGTAATCCACCGGCACAAAGGCCAATTCGTTCAGCCAGGAAGTGATATTGCCGGCGCTGGTGACATAGCCGCCGGCCATGCTGGTGCCCATGGCCACGCCCAGCACGGCATTGCGCTCCATGGCCATCGCCCCCGCCAGCGCGGTCACTTCGCCGTCATTCACCACCTCGAGGGGGATTCCGTTCCAGGCCCGCTTGATTTCCAAAAACAAATCTTTGACCCGGCTCTGGAACAAATCAGGCGGGACCCCGCGGAAGAGGGAGGCGACTTTCACCCGGTTGTTGACATAAACACCGGCCGCGCTGCCGCCAATCGCCTCGACTTTTGGCAAATGGCTCGCCGCCAGCCGCAAGGAATCCATAATCCCATCAAAGTGATATTGTGGGTCTTTTTGCGGAACGGGGTCCCAGACGGTTTCCTCGCTAAACACCACTTCCCCGTCCTTGACGGCGGCGACCTTGCGGTCGCTGCCGCCCAAGTCGAAACCGATCCGGCAGCCATTCCAATGCCGGCCTAGCGGCATGCTGGCCGACTTTTCCGGCGGCATTTCCGCTTCGGTGACCGACACAACCTCCAGCGGCTTTTCGTAAATGCGCTGTCCCATGATTTCGGCGTCGAATTGGCCGGTTTTGGTTTCCCGATAATATCGCTGAAGCCTGGCGGCCAGGGCGGGAGGGCCGGTCAAATACAGTCGGTGCCCACCGCGCGACCACAAAAGAAATTTCGCCAGGCGCTCGACATGGCGAAAATTGGCGGCAGCCGAAGGATGGCCCTCGGGAAAAAGAACGGTGGCATGATGAAAAATGGAGCCGTCGGCCTGTTCAAGCCCAATCAGCAGCCGGACCGGGGCGCTGGTCGCGCGGGCCTCGGACTCGAACTGCCGCACCGCCAGCACTGCTGGACGAAAACCGGGGTCCAGCGCCGGTGGCAGCGCGGGGGCCTGTAAAAACCGTTCATAATGTTCGCTCATAATGGCCCATTGAACTGAATAGCCTGATCGCAAGCAAGACTTATCCGGTTGGGTCATTGTGCAAACAATGGCGGAGGCGTCGGCGAATCCGCCAGACACAACGCGGCCCTTCGGTGGCCACCGAAGGGCCGCGCTCGCGAAAATAAATGCCGGTTACGGTTTTTCGCCCGTCTTGTAGAAGGCGCCCGGCGGCGGCGCTTGGGCGTCGGTGAACTCGATTATGCCGGTCACCGGTGCGGTGTTGGTGACAATGGGTATCCACGGCCCCGGCAGCGCCACAGTTCGATAGAGGATGTAATCCCGCCCAGGGATGCCGGCAAACCGCACCGTGGCCACGCCACCCCCAATCTCTGGCAGCCCCAATTGATTAGGTTGCGGCGGCGGAGCTTGCACAACTTGCAAGCTGACCTTGGCGACCGCGAAGCCCCCGCGGTTGTTCTGGATGGTGTAAGTGAACTCATCCGCGCCCAAGTAATTGGGCACCGAGGTGTAGATCAGCACTCCGGCGCCAATCGTTACCGTTCCGCCATTGGTGCTTTGCGTCACACCGATGACGGTTAGCGGCGAACTCTCCGGATCGGAATCATTCATCAACAGCTTGTTGATGCTGATGGAATTCGGCAAATTTCGCGCCACCGCGACAAAGTCATCGCCGGCCACCGGCGGGGTGGCGATGGTGAGCGTCACCGCGTCCATAGCCGCCTCGCCGCCGTCGTTTCGAACTGTCATCGAATAAACGCCGCTGTCGGCTAATTGCGCGTTGGTCAGGACCAGGCTGGCGCCCGTGGCGTCCGGGATTAAGACCCCATCCTTGAACCACTGATAAACAACCGGCCCGGAGTCGGGTGGATTGGTGACCGTCACCGAAAGAGTAACGTCGGTGTTGGCATTCCCGTAGCTGGTGATGGCCGGCTGCTGGACAATCCTTGGCGCCGGCGGGAAGTGGAGATTGCGGAACTGCGCGGTGGAAGTTTGGCCGGCAGCGTTGTTGTGCGCAGTGACCGCCAAGCCCACCAACAACTTCGGCTGCGTCGCGACCGTCGAGTTGGTGTAATCCACCACCCAATCAACGCCATTGGAACTGATGTAGCTATAGATGTTCGTCTCCTGCCGAACCAGGCGAACCCAGTTGTCCGGATACGGATTGATAGGCGGACGGACCCCGCCCGGCGCCCAACTTGCCGATCCCGTGTTGGCGGCATCACGCCATTGGGAAGAGAAGGTTCTTTGGCCGTTGGTGGGCGTGGCGAAGATGCCCATGCCAAAGCTGTTGGAAAGAATGCTCTGCCTGGCCAGCAGACCAGCCTTCGACCAATTATCCGCCCTGGTCAGGCTGGCCACTTGCACCGAGATGTCGAAGTCGCCGGTCACTTCCCGATAGACGTAATGCATGGCATCCCAAGCGCCCCAGATGTCCGAACCCCCCGCCATCACGGTGGCTGCGCCAGGGCCGACCGCCAACGTGGAGCCGGGCGTTAGCGGATTAACTCCTGGATGTCCCACGTCCTGGTTGGCCAAGCCATAGGCCAGGCCGCTACCGGTAGTGCTGGACATGTTCATCGAAGCGGCCCTATCCCCCACCTCCGCGTAAACCGTGAACAATCCCATTACCGGGTTCTCCAAGGTCAGGGCGACGGTGCGCCCATCGGGTTGTATTACGGCGGACAGGAGGCCCACGCCGGATCCCATGCCGTTAACGTCGTAGTTGAAGGCGTCGTCCGCCGTTCCGTTGATGATGTCCAACGGTTCATCGAACTGAACGAAAAGCACGGTGCCATTCAGGCTCCAGCAAGAGACAATCGAAGGCGGGACTATATCCGGCTCGACCGTCAAAGTGGCCACCGCACTGGTTACCGCCGGCAAACCCGGCACCCGCACCACCACGTCCCAGGCGCTCTGGTCATCCGCCAACTGCAGCGTCGGGGTGGTATAAGCCGCCCCATTGGCCCCGGGAATGTCCACCCCGTTCTTTCGCCATTCGTAAAACGCCTGGCTCAGCAGGTTGCTCGGGGTGGTGTCAATCCCAACGGCAAAGGTGGTTGTTAACAATTCGGTCTGGTTGGTATCCGCTGGATCCTGGACAATATTTAACGTGGCTTCCGGCGTCGCGTAGGCGCCGACCGAGGTGAAACCAACGGGCGGCAGGTTGGCGGCCGGAGTCAAAACATCGTTTGGATCCCGCACCGCCAGCCGGAAGTGATCGCCACCGGTCGCTTCCTTGCCAAGTATCTCGAAGTAATACCGCTGCCCGGCCAGCAGGTTGTTGGTGTAGGACCGCGCGCCATCGGCAAAAGTATTCTGGCAGCAGCCTTGGTCAATGACCGTTACCGCGCCGGCGGGATCGGCATCCGGGCTGATCCGCAACATGGCTCCGTCGTCATGCGCCAGGTAGAACACATGGTCGCCGCTGTTCGTCGGCGTGAAATAGCCGGCCAGCAGCACTCCATAGTTTTCGCCCAAATTACCGAGGTTCAAGGGCGATACATAAGCCTTGAGATCGGGTTGGTTACCGATGAATTTAGCCGCCTGCTGCAGATTGCTCACTGCCCCGCCCGTCACGTTGGTATAGACCTCGTAATAGGTGAAATAAGGGCTATAGACCCAAGCCCGCACCGGCAGGTTGGTGGCGGCAATGGTGTTTTCGGAGGAAGATAAGTCCTTAACGCCAGAAATGGCCAGGTTGTAAAGCTGGCCTTCCACCGGCGGCGTGGCGAAGCGCAGCACCACCTGATCGGCAGAGGGGAGCAAGAAGACCTCATTGACCACCAGACCGCCGTCCACCAGGTAATTGGCCGGATTGGTCGCGGTCAGCGGGGTCACCCGCTCGGTGAATTGAACCAGCCATTGCGGGGTGCCCTTGAAACCGCCTTGCACGCCAGCCACCGCCGGCAGCGTGGTGTCTTGGATCAGGGTGATTACCGCCGGCGCGCTGGTCACCGTGTTGTAAATCGTCGAGGCGACCACTTGGAAAACGGCCCCGTTGTCCGTCGGCCACACCAAATATGGCGTCTCATATTCCGCTTCGTTCGCGCCGGGTATGGGAAGTCCATTTTTTAACCATTGGATGGTCAAGCCTGGGTAGCCGGTGATGGTCGGCGCAAACGACAAAATGTCATTCTCGGCGGCCACCTGACTCACCGGCGCGTTGGCAATGCTGGCCAGTGCCGATGGTGTCAGGGTGCTCAAGTTGCCGGCGGGAATCGTCGGTTGGTTGTTCACCACTGGCGGATCTCCTGGACGCTGCCAAGTCACCGAAACATGGTCGTTGGCGCCGGTGTTCTCCTTATGCCGAGCCTCAATATAATAACGTTTGCCGGCTTCCAGCCAGATGTTGGTCGTTCGGTTCCAATACGTCCCGGTGGCTGGGTTAATGGTTCGGCGCGTGGTTCCGGTGAAGTCGCCCACTGGATTGTAACTTTCCTCCCTGGCCACCAGGACCCGGTTGGCAGGGTCGGCATCGCTGCTCAGCCAGAGTTCGGACGGATCATCCGAAGCAATGTAAAACACGTGGTTGCCAGTGCGATCTGGAATAAGGTAGCCGCGCAAGGACGCCCCGTAGGTGTCGCCATAATTGATCGGACTGCCCATCGAAGTTTGCAAGCGAACCTCATCCGGGGTGTCGTTGATGAACTTGACGTTATTTGTCAGGTCGCCCATTGCGCCACCACCAATGCCGGTATAGGCGCGCCATTCAATGAATCCCTGCGGCGTCCAGAAGGTGTAATTGGTCGCCGCCACCGGATTCTGCGCGGCGGATTTTTCCGTGACCCCATCTTTGATGGTGACTTGGTAGGGGCCTCCCGGCAGCATCCAGTCGGTGGTCAGCAAAACCGTTCCGTCACCCATATCCTGGGCGGTGTGAATGGCGACAGGATCGCCCGCCGCATTCGTCAAGGCGTATTTGGCTGTATCATTGGCGGTCACTGGATTCAGCGGCTCGGAGAAGAGCAGCCAGACGTTGGTGTAGCTCAAGGCGCCGTGAGCGCCCATCAGCAGCGGCGGCACCGTGTCGGGTGTCACCACCACCGGCACTATGCCGTTGGCAACTCCGCTGGCCGAAAAGGCCTGCACCCGGAAGAAATGAGTGCTGCCTTCGCCGTAAAGGTGGGGCGTTTGGAAAGTCTGCCCGAGCGCGCCGGGAATATTTGTCCAACCGCCGGATGAGGAATTGGTCGCTTGCCACTGATAAACCAGCGGCAGGGTGTTGTCGGCTGCGGTGGCCGCAGCGCTCAAAGTGATTCGCGATCCTTCCATCGCGTTCGTTGGGTCGGTCAGTTGTGTCAAGGTCACGGTGGTCATCTGCCACGGGGCCACTGTCCGGGCGAAATAATAGGCGCTGGTAAATTCTGCATCGGCCGGGTGATTGGTGTCGCTATGCAGTCTCCAGGTCGCCTGCACATAATCGCCCCCAGTGCCTTCCTTGTGCAGTGATTCGATATAATACCGCCGCCCGGCCACCAGGTAATTGGTGGTATAGCGAGGGAAGCCGGCCAGCAGATTGGTGTAGCCGTTGTTCGCGGAGGTATTGCACAGCGCCACCAACGACTTGGCATCCGGGTCCGAACTCATCACCTCGTTGGTATTGACAAAAAGGCGCGAGCCGTCATCGCTGCGGATGTAAAAGCGGTAGTTGCCCGTTGTCGGCGGGAAGAAGAACCCGGAAATGCGGGTGCCGTAGTTGTCCATGCCGGAGGGCGCAAAGCGCCAGTTATTGCTGGCATACACAAAATCCGGCTGGTTGTTTTGGAACTTGGCCGCCGCCGTCAGATTGTCCACGCTGCTGCCGGAAATAGCGGTGAAAACTTCCACCTTTAAGGTCTGCGGCACCATCAGCCAGGCCTGGAAGGTGGTCGTGCTGTTGGCGGCTATCGTGTTAGGTGTTGGCGCCGTGTCCTTTACATTGTTGACCGTTACCGTGTAAGTCTGTAACGGTTCCTGATCGGTAGTCTTGATATAAACGGTCTTGCTGTCCGCAGTCGGCAGCACTTCCCGAATAACCAATCCGCCATCCAATTGGTAATTCGCCGCATTCACGGCGGTGAACAGGTCAATCGGCTCGGAGAAGGTCAGGTAGAGGCCGTTGAGGGTCGAGTTCCCTACCGCCTGGACCAGGGTGGGCGCCACTTCATCCGTCACCACCGTCAGGGTGGTGCTGATTTCGGCCCGGCTAAACAAGTTGCTGACCACAAAGGTGAAGGTCACCCCGCTGTCCGCCAGTGATAAATAGGGCGCCCGGTAAGTGAAGTCATTGGCGCCGGGGATTACGACGCCATTCCGATACCATTGAAGGAAATACGGCCCGGCACCCCGCACACCGATTGCCGATAGTTCAAGGGAGCCTTCAAGAACCGTTCCGCTTGCCGGGGTGATGGCGGTGACCGTGGCAGGGCCTTCGAGTGGCGCCAGGTTGGCGGCGAGGATGGCCTCGCCATTGCCTGGTTGGGTGGTGTTTGCGGCCTCCCTCCACATGACCGAAAATCCTTCGTTGCCACTGTTTTCCGCCAGCCACATTTCCAAGTAATACTTTTGCCCAGCCACCATGGGGATATTGGGGGTCAAACCGGTATTGGTGCCGTAGCTGGTGCTGGCGCCCGACTGGTAGGCCACCATAGATTTGCCGTCCACGTCCAAGCTGCTGCCGCCATTGGTATTAATGAAAAGCCGGGAGCCGTCATCACTGCGCGTGTAGAAGCGGTAATTGCCGCTGACGGGCGGCACAAAGTAGGCGTTGGCACGCACAACATAGTTATCCGAGCTGCTGGGGAAATTAGTAAAGAACCCGAACAAATTGCTAAAGCTCAGGTCATTGTAGGCGGCGCTCATAAAACGCGCATCCCTTTGCAATTGCTCAACCCGTCCGCCATAGCTGTTCATATTCAGGTAGCGCTCGATGTTCACCGGCGTGGCGGCGTAATCGCGCACGATCAAATTGGCATTGGCAAAGATGGCGTTGCCCAAAAGGTCGTTAACGTTGTTCACCAGCACCTGGTTGGTTGTGCCACCGACCAAGGGATTTTGCATCACCACCCGCACGCGGTTGGGCAGGCCGCTTTCCTCCACCCGCCAAACCGGCAAAGGATTGCCTCCGGGGTCCAGCACGGTGTAATTGTCTTTGTTGGTGGCGGTGTTCATATTCACCGCCTCCGAGAATACCACCGTAAATTCACTGATTTGACCGGGGAAGTTGGTGACCGCAACCAAGGTGGGCGCGCCCAAGTCGTTAACCGTCACGGTGGCCACGCTGCTGGTCGCTGACGCCCCCGGCACCGAGGCGATGCAGCGGAATTGCGCGCCGTTGTCCGACCAGGCCCGCAAAACCGCCGTCGTATAAACGCCGGCGGCGGTGGTCCCTAGCGGAATATTCACCCACGTCGCCCCCCCATCGGACGAGCGCTGCCATAGATAGCGCAGTTCGCTGGCCGGAGCACCGCTGACGCTGGCGGTGATGGTGAAGCGGTTGGTCAATCCTTCATTCACCACACTAGCCAGCGGCGCCAAATCCGTCGTGATATTCACGGTGGCGCCCGCGTAGGAGAAATCGCTGTAATCCTCGAAAAACCCGGTGACCGAACGTCCGGAAAGATTGATATGCGCGGTGCCCGCCAACCCTACCAACATCTCCGGGGCCAGGTTGGTTTGCAGCACTTGCGCGTGTTGCACCCAGTTGACGCAGTGGCTGCTGACATAACTGATCAGCATGTCCCCCACCCGGCGCAATCGCACCCAGGCGTTCGGATAATCGGTAGGCGTGGTTCCCGAGTGGCGCGTCGAACAGCCGGCATTAACAATGGGACGCTCGCCGCTTTCATAGGCGTTATTGCCAACCGAATGCAGGTCGGTTTTAGGCGGCGGCGCGCTGACCATGAAGAAGCGGCTGCCGGGCGCCCAGGTTTCGCGGGCCATCAGCCCCATTTTGGCGATATGATCCTGGTTTTGCGCGCTGGCGGTAAGGAACTGCTGGCGCATAATATCGCTAACCCGAACCCGGATGTCGTAGTTGCCGGTTCGTGGGCCAATCAGCAGATGGCCACTATCGTTGTTGTTCCAAATGTCGCCCCCCCCCGCCAGCATTTCAACCGCGCCGGGCGCCACGGTAATCGAAGACCCAGCTACCGTGGGCCAGCCGATATCGGCCGCACTCATGGCGCCACCCCAAACTTCGAGGTTAACTGTAGTGCCATTGGGCAGCGGGTTGCCGGAAAAGTCCAAGAGACTGTTGATGGTGACCGCCGCCCCCGCACCCGGCAATGTGGTGGTGTTGAGACGGACGGTTTTGCCATCCTCCAGCAGACTTGCGCTCAGGACGAGCACCCCGGGGATCTGGTAATTGGCCGGATTGCCGGCCGCGGCCGCATCCATGGTTTCGCTGAACCGAATCCAGGCGATGGTCGGATTCGCGGCAAAGGCCGCCGCGGAAACCACGGTCGGCGCCGCGTTATCAGCCAACACCGTCAACTGCGCCACCGCGCTGGTGGCCATTCCGAAAGCGTTGGAAACCACCGCCTGATAAACCGCGCCATCGGCCGCCGTGGTCAGCACCGGCGTAGTATAATAAAGTTGATTAGTGGTGTTGAGCACCTCCACGCCATTGGAATACCAGTAAACCCTTGGCCAGGAGGCGTTTCCTTCAAAGCCAACGCGCCAGGAGGCGGTTTGTCCGGCGGTAACCGTTTGCGGCCAAGGTGATTGAGTGATAAACGGCGGCACATAAGCGGTATAGACCTCAAAATTATCCACCAAGTCCGCCTGGGTTTCGTCATTGGCGCGAAACGCGGCATAAACCGTCTGGTCCGAACAAACGCTGTTGTTCGTAAGGGCGATTGGACCCTGAATATGAAGGATTTGCCCCGGAGTCAGCCCATCCTCGCCATAATCCACCACCGCCCCCCAATAGTTGTATCGCAGACTGGCGCCGTTGTCGCTGATACGCTCGAAAAAGCCCCAGACCTTATACCAACGATTGGAAGTGTGCCGCACCGTCGTGGACTCGCCACCGTTTTGAACGCCGGTGCCCGAAACTTCCTTGTTTTGGTATTGCATTGCCCCGTCCAAGACGCCCTTCGTGTTGAATCTTACGCTAAACCAGCCCATGGTATCGGTGGCATTGAAAACATCCGTTGGATCATCCAAAAAGCCGATGTGCAGGATGCGCTGGTCGCTGCCGGCGGTTCGGGGTTTGGTTTTGACCATCATGCTGATACCCAGGATGGTGCCCTGCTGGGAGAAATCAAAGCTCTGGTTGGTATAGGCGGCGGTGCGATCATTGATGTTGAGCATATCCACCGCCCCGCTGCCGGCCACGCCGCCGGAGCTCACCTGGGCATAAGACGATGCATCCGCATTGAGGGAAAACTGGTTGTTCAAAGCCCCTGGCGTGTTGAAGTCCACCCGGACTGTGGCTGGCGGGATGACCAGCAGGAACGCCATGCTGCTGGTTTTGGTTTCCACACTATCGGTGATCGAAACCTGGTATTGCCCGGCATTGGCAAAGGAAGCGGCGGGGATGGCATAGGAACTGCCATTCGCCCCGGGGATGTCCACCCCATTAAAACGCCACTGATAAATGATAGGCTCGCCGGTAATGACGCCGACGGAGAGCATGACGGGCTGCCCTAATACCGCCTGCTGGGATGCCGGCTGCGCGGTGATGACCAGCGGCTGCCGAATCGTGGTGGTCATGGCGACATCCGAATAGCCGGAAACGCCGGTGGAATTAGTCGCTTGCACGCGGTAGTAATAATCACGGAGGGAAAGGAGGCCTGAGTCGGTGTAGGTCCGGGCAGTCCCGGCAGCAACGCCCGCCACCACATAATCCACCCCGTTGGTGGAGCGTTCGATGACAAAACCATCCACATTGGGGTCCGGCAGAGTCCAATCCAGCACCAAATGACTGGGCAGGTTGTCGGAGATGGCCAACCCGGTAGGTGTTCCAGGCAGGGTGGCCGCGGTAACTTCGACAGAATCAGGCGTCTCTCCGCCGGCGGTCAGGTTGCCCACAATCACATAATAAAAGCGGGTGCCGTTGGCGATCGGGGTGTCGGTATAGGTGGTGTTGGCAAACGCTGCGTCAAGAGTGGTGTAAGGCCCGCCGGGGGTGCTGGAACGCTTGACCTGGTAGCTCGAAGCCGCGCCCATGACATCCCAAGTGACGGTGATCTGCCCGTTGCCGCCAGTGGCAACCACATTGCCGGGCGCCGGCATGGGCGTCGCCGAAACTTCCGCGGAGTTGTCGCTTTCCGAGGACTCGTATCCGAGAGTGGACACCACGTAATAATAAGTCGTGCCATTAATGGCGGTAGTGTCCACGTAATTGGTCACGGTAACGTTGACCGCAATTTCATCATAAGGTCCGCCGGAAACTTCCGCCCGCTTGATCTTGTAGCCGATGGCATTGGCCGCTGGCGACCAAGTGAGTGTCACCCGTGAATCGCCATTTTTCGCGGCGAGACCGGTTGGCGTCCACGGCCTGGCTGGATTGAACAAATTAACGCCGTTGGCATCCAAATAAACATCATCCACATAGAGGGGACCGGCGTGACCTTCCAAGCCTGCGCTGCTGCCTGATGTCTTGATGAAAAACCACATTAGATTGCTGGAGGAGGCGCTGTTGCGGAAAGCGAAGTTGCTAATGGTCCCGGAGACGCAGCGATCCGCCAAAGTGGCGTTGCTCAGACCGGAATTCAAATAGACATCATAGCGGTCAACGGTAGTGGTGTTGGTGGTGACCAGCCAGCAATTATACCAGGTGTTGGGCATGTTCGTCTTGATGTTTCGGGTCGAGCCGCCATCCCGGACCTTGAACCAGTTGGTCGCTTCGTTCATGTTGATCATGGTTTCGAAGGCATTGAAGGTGCTGCCATCAAGCGTGGCCTGGTCGGACATCCCCACCGCGAAGTTCTTGGCGCCGATCCACCGGAATCGGAAAAAGAGGGTGCCGACGGTGCCATTGGTGATGGTGGCCGATTTCCAGCACCGGCCATCGGTGGTGGTGACGGCTAAAACCTTGTTGGTAGCCGCCGCTGGATCGGCCACCACGTTGACCGATGCCGCATTGCCGCCGTTTCTGATCCAGCCGTTCTTGCCGGTGATATCGCCCAACGGGATCGAGGCGAAATCGTCAATTAAGACGTATTGGGCCGGCGAGGCAATAACTCCCGCCACCGTGAAGGCAACAGCGAAGATTAGTCCTTTGAGGTTATGCTTTTTCATGGCTCTTTTTTCTTTTTGTCATTCCTGTTTTCCACCCGCGAACCGATGGTCCCGCTTCCCGCATCCGCGGAAAAAATCCTTATTCAACCTACCGTCCATTTTGTCCAGCAGTCTCCTGCTTCAAGGTTCGAGTTTGTATGAATTATCATAACGAAGGCACAGGACTGATTCAAGATTTATTTCATTTTTTTAATTGGGAGGGCAACCGCGCCACACCCCACAGGATCGCTGGCGAGTCGGCTTCCGAGCGCCGGTTAATATTAAAAGCGGTTAAATTTTTATTGGCCGGCAGGCGTCAAAACCGGTTAATTGCGGAAATCTATGCAAAAAACAGGGGTTTGGTGGTTGGGACTGATGTTTTGTGGATTTTGGGCGTGGGGCGCTTCGGAGCCAAAATCGCCGGCGGTTCCGATTCCTCCTGGCGCGGAAATCCTCGCCCGGCTTAAAAAGGAGCACCCGCGACTGCTGGCCGCCCAGGCGGATTTTGTCCGGCTCAAACAGCAAATCGAAAAAGACGCGGCCATACGCGACCTCTACGGCAAGGTCAGGGAGCAAGGCCGAAAGATGCTCAAGGAAGAACCCGCAAAATACGAAATCCCGGACGGCCTGCGGCTGCTCAACACCAGCCGGCGCGTGCTGAACCGCGCGCAGACGCTGGCCCTGCTCTACCGCCTGGACGGGGACCGCGCGTGGCTGGCCCGCGCCTGGCGGGAGATGGAGGCCGCCGCCCAGTTCAAGGACTGGAATCCCCGGCATTTTCTGGACACGGCCGAGATGACGCACGCTTTTGCCATCGCTTACGATTGGCTTTATGATGCCTGGACGCCCCAGCAGCGGCAAACGCTGAAAACGGCGATGCTGGAGAAAGGGCTCAACCCGGCGCTGGAGATTTACCGCAAGAATTCCTCCTGGAGCCGCGCCCGCCACAATTGGAACCAAGTCTGCAATGGCGGCCTCGGCATCGGCGCGCTGGCGCTGGGCCATGAACTGCCGGGACCCGCGGCGGAAATCCTCGAAGCCTCGCTGAAATCCCTGCAACTGCCGATGGCCGAATTCAACCCGGACGGCGCGTGGGCGGAGGGGCCGGGTTATTGGAGCTACGCCACCTCCTACAATGTTGCCTACCTGGCGGCGTTGGACACCGCCTTGGGGACCGATTTCGGGCTGTCGAAAATGCCCGGCTTCTCCGAGGCGGGGATGTTCCCGCTGTACGCCACCGGCCCCACCGGCCGCACTTTCAATTACGCCGACGCGGGCGACGGGCCCATTCGCGCCCCACAACTGTTTTGGCTGGCCCGGAAATTCAACCAGCCGTTTTACGCCTGGTTTCAACGCCAATCCGGCAGCGCCGGCCCGCTGGACTTGCTTTGGTTTGATCCGCGCGGCGAAGCGCCGACGCCCGACCGGCTGCCGCTCGACAAGTATTTCCGCAACTCGGAAGTGGTTTCACTGCGGAGCGCGTGGAATGACCGCCACGCGCTGTTTATTGGCTTCAAAGCCGGCGATAACAAGGCCAATCACAGCAATCTGGACCTGGGGACTTTCGTGCTGGACGCCCTCGGCTGCCGCTGGGCGGCGGACCTTGGCGCCGACAATTACAATCTGCCCGGCTATTTCGGCCGGCAGCGTTGGACCTACTACCGCATGCGCGCCGAAGCCCATAACACCTTGGTGCTAAATCCCGGCCAGGAGCCTGACCAATCTCCATCCGCCGCCGCCAAGATCATCCAGTTCGGCGCCCGACCGGACCGGGCTTTTGCCGTGGCCGACCTGACAACCGCCTATGCCCAACACGCCACCCGCGTCCAACGCGGTGTCGCCCTCTTGGAACGCCGTCAGGTGCTCATTCAGGATGAAATCCAGGCCAAATCCCCGGCGGAATGCTGGTGGTTCATGACCACTCCGGCAAAGATTGCCATCGCCGACGGCGGCAAGGCCGCCCTGCTGACCCAAGGCCAAGCCGCACTCCGAGCGCAAATTCTGGCGCCCGCCAATGCCCGATTTTCTGAAATGCCGGCGGCGCCCCTGCCCTCTTCACCCAATCCTGACCAACAAAAAGTCAACACCGGCTACCGCAAGCTGGCTGTTCAACTGCGGCCGGTTTCCGATTTGCGGCTGGCCATTCTGCTGCTGCCGGAAACCGGCCCGTCCGCCCCGTCCATCCCTGCCTTGCGCCCGCTTGCCGAATGGAAATAAAGGTGGCTTTACCAAAGCGGACGGGGAGATTTGTTCATGAGCCTGGTCCACGTCCGCAGGCACCGCGCCGGCGAGATAATCCCCTGCCCGGTTGGTGAGTGATTAAAACGATTTAGACGGACGGGGGTTTCGGCTCCGAGGTTTTTTTGGCGAACTCCGATTTCCACTTTTCAAGCTGGTCGGCGGCAAATCGGCGTCCCCCCAGCCCGAAGGCCAGCGCCGCCGCCGCCGCCAAACCACAAACCAGGGCGCCAAAGGCCAGGTTGACAATAGACTCCGCCACGCCGGTCGCCCGCAAGGCCATCGCTCCAATCAACACACTGATGCTCCAGCGGGTCACCTGCGCCAGCAGCCGCGCCTTGGGTGAACCGCCCGCGCTAATGGCGTTGGCGACCACTTGCGCCAGCAACAGGCCCAGTCCGAACAATAACAATCCCAAGACCACCTGGCCCGCAAAATGCAGGAAGTCATTCATCACGGTCGCCACCTGGCTGAAACCCAGCGTCTCGGCCGCCGCCATCGCCGCCAGCAGCATCACCCCGATTTGCAGCAGCCAACCGGCAATGGCCGAAGGGCTCATCGGGCCCTCGGGCACCTTTTGCGTCAAACCCGTCTTCATGAGCACCCCGTCGAACCCACAGCCGCGCAGCAGGTTCGTTGCCAGCGCGCTCACCACCCGCCCCACCATCCAGGCAATGAACAAAATCAGCGCCACCCCAAACAGCACTGGTATCTTCGTCAATAAGACTCCCAACATGTCGCTCGCCGGCTTGGTCACCGCGTCCAAGCGCAACTCATCCAGCGCCGCGATAATGACCGGCAGCAAAATCAGCGCATAAGCCGCCAGCCCGACCACCTCGGACAATTTGAAGCGGCCCAGGGCGGGGCTCAGGTTCCACTGCTGGCCGACGTTGTCCGCTCCCGCGCTGGCCAGCAGGCTGCTCACCAATCGCTGCACAATCCGGGCCACGAACCAGCCCGCCGCCAACGTCACCCCCGCCGCCACGAGATTGGGCAGGAATCCGAAAAACTTGTTCAGCATGGTGTTGACCGGCTCGACCAGCGCTTCAATTCCCAAGGCCCCCAGGATCGCCGGCAGAAAAACCAGCAGCACCACCCAGTAAGCCGCTTCGGCAATCGGCTTCCCGAGGCCGGGCGGCGGCTCCCCTTCCCGTCCGGCCGCCTGGCCAATTCGCTCGTCCACTTTGGCCGAACTTAATACGCCCGCAATCAGCCGCCGGACAATCACCGCCAGTCCCCAGGCCACCAATCCCAGCACCCCGCCCGCCAGCAACCGCGGCAAGTAATTGAGCACCGAGCCCAGCATGTTCTGCAAGGGCTCCGTCAGCACCGTCAGCTTCAGCGTGTGCAGAAACGCCGCCAGCACAAAAAGCATCAGCAGGTAATACACCGCCCGGCTCGCGTAGATTTCCACCGGCACTTTCTTTCCCCCGCCGGCCACCCAATCCGCCAGCTTGTTGTCAATCGAGGTGCGCTCCAGCAGTTTGCGCAACACGAACGCCGCCATCCAGGCCACCAGCCAGCCCGCCACCAGCACCGCCAGCGCCGCCACCAGGTTGGGGGTATAAGCCGCCACCGCCTCCGTTATTTGTTTGATTAAATCGCTCATGGCATTGAGGTTTTTGCTTTTTCCAATTGTTCAACTCATAACCAAGGCCCCTGAAATGACAAGCTTTTTGTCAAAAAACTTGCGTTCATCGCCAAAATTCACATCCTGGACGCATGATAAAGCGATTATTCCAAATCAAGAACCTCATTTGCCCGATGGGTGTATTTTTCGCGCTGCTGGCGGCCGTGGCCGGCCTCCGCGGAGCATCCAGCGTGGAATCGTTTGACTATCCGGATGGCGCCACAGTGGTTGGCCAAACCGGCGGCACCGGCTGGGTTGGCCCGTGGACAGCGCCGTCCGGACCCGGAACCATCCTCATCGAAAGCGGCTCCCTGACTTATCCCGGCATCGTGTCGTCGGGAGGGAAGATGCATCTCACCGGCGTCGCGGGGAGCACCGTTTCCGTGACCAGCTTTCGAACCAACGCCGCGCCATTGACCAACGGCACCCACTATCTCCGTTTTATGGCGCAAAATCTCAACGGAAGCTACCGCTACTTTGGCGTGGCGCTGTTAAACGGCTCCACCGAAATGATGCTGGTAGGGCAAGGCAGCGGTCACGGCTCCTGGACCGCCAACCGCATCACCAACGCCCCCAACAACACCAACATCCTCATCAGCGCGGTGGCTTCCACATCCCCCGCCCTGCTGGTTTTGAAACTGGAATTGCGGGACGGACTCGAAAGGGTGACCTTTTGGGTGAATCCCGATCTGTCGCAACCGGAAAACCCCGCCACCGCGGTGGGCGGCGGCGCGTTTGAGACGGATCGCGATTTTGGCCAAATCACCCGGATACGCATCGGCGGCGGCGGCTACAGCGCCACCGCCGGCGGTGAAACGACAGAGCATTATCTTGATGAAATCCGCCTCGACACCGTCTCGCCGTTCACGCTGCCCCCACCGCCGTTGACCTGGAGTGGCAGCGCCGGGAGCCTGCGCCTGTCGTGGCCTGAGAATTATTTGGGCTGGATTCTGCAAGCCCAAACCAACGGGTTGGCCAAAGGCATCAGCGCCAATTGGACAGACCTGGAGGGAGCAAACCTGGTGATCACCACGAATATACCTATTCAACCGGGCAATCCCGCCATGTTTTTTCGTCTCCGGCAGCCCTAAGCTCAACGCGCTTTAAGCTGTTGATCAAGCACGACGGCTTTGCCCGGCGCGCACTCGACACGAGAACTGGCCTTCCCCAAGCGCACGGTGAAAATTCCCGGCTTTTCCGGATGCACCCGCGCCTCGGTCAACTTGCCGTCCTGCCAAGCCAGGTCCACCGTCAGCCCGCCGCGCGCGCGCAACCCGGTTACTTTTCCGTTGGGCCAGGCCTTGGGCAAAGCGGGCAACAAATGAATGACAAACGGGCCTCCCTCCCCCCCTTCGCGCACGTGGCTTTGCAGCAGCATTTCCGCCACCCCGGCCGTGTAGCCAAAATTCCCGTCAATCTGGAAAGGCGGATGGGCGTCGAAAAGGTTCGGATACATCCCGCCCTTTCCTTTTTGGCCGATCGGTTCGAGCAGGTTGCCCAGGATGAGGTAGGCATGATCGCCATCCAAAAACCGCGCCCAGAGATTGATCTTCCAGCCCATGGACCAACCGGTCGCCGCGTCTCCCCGGAAGATCAAAGATTGGCGGGCGGCGGCGAACTCCCGCTCGTTGCGCCAGGTGATGTCGTCTCCCGGATACACCGCCCACAAGTGCGAAACGTGGCGGTGCTGGTTTTTGGGGTCGTCCTTGTCCTCGACCCACTCCTGGAGCTGCCCGTGGCGGCCCACCAGGTTCGGCGCGATGCGCCCCGCCAATTGCTCCCATCGGGCCGCCAAATCCGCGTCGGCGCCGAGTAACCGAGCCGATTGGGCGCACGCCCGGAAAAGGGAGCGAATAATTTGGTGGTCCATGGCCGGTCCCATCACCAAGCCGCCCTGCTCCGGTGAATTCGAGGGGCCGCTGACCAGATAGCCGGTCAGCGGGTCTTCCATCAGGAAATCCACAAAAAACAGCGCCGCCTCTTTCATCACCGGGTAAGCGCGCCGCCGTAGAAATTCCTGGTCAAGGGTGAAAAGATAATGCTCCCAAAGGTGCAAACTGAGCCACGCGCCGCCGGTCACCCAAATGCCGTGGTTGGAGGCATTGATAGGCGCCGTGCCGCGCCAAAGATCGAAGTTATGGTGCAACACCCACCCGCGCATGGCGTAGTGGGCCTTGGCGGTTTCACGCCCGGAAACCACCAGGTCGTCGAGGGCGTCGAACAACGGCTCCTGGCATTCGGCCAGATTCCCGGGCAACGCCGGCCAGTAGTTCATCTCGGTGTTGATGTTGCAGGTGTATTTGCTGTCCCACGGCGGTTTTAACAGGTCGTTCCAGACGCCCTGCAAATTGGCCGGCTGCCCGCCCGCGCGGCTGGAGCCAATCAGCAGGTAACGGCCATATTGAAACGCCAGCGCCGCAAAGTCGGCGTCTCCGCCCTGCTTGAAATTGGCGAGGCGCTCATCCGTGGGACGCCGCGAGGCCTCCGAGCGGCCCAGGTCGAGGGTAACCCGCCGGAACAGCTTTTGGTGATCCACCAGGTGCTCCTGCCGCAAAGCCGCGTAGTTTTTGCCCGCCGCTTTGGCCAGGGCCTCGGCGCAACGCGCCGCCGGGTCCGCGCCCAAGTCCCGGAAGTTCCGGAAATTAGTGGCCGCCACCAGCCGCACCGTGACGGCATTGGCGCCGACGACCTGAATGCCGTCGGCCGCCGCGGTGATTTGGCCGCCCTCAGCCTCCACTTGCGCCCGCGCCTCGAAACGGATGCCCCCCGCTTCCACCTGGCCGGTAAGAACCAGCCGCCCGCCCGGCTCCACCGTGACTGCAGACCCCGGATGCGGCGAGGAAAGCCTCACCACACAATCCACCCGGCCCGGTTCGCTGGCGCTCACCCGGTGAACCAGGACCTTGTCGGGGTGCGATACGAAGGTTTCACGCCGGAACGTCGTCCCGTCCGCCTGGTATTCGGAATGGCAAACCGCCTCGTCCAAATCGAGCCAGCGACGATAGCCGGACACGGCGGCGGGCTGGGGAAATTCGAGCCACAAATCCCCGCACGGCTGGTAGGCTTTCTGCCGCACGGGGTCGCTCATGAATTCGCGCATGGCGAGGTCCTCAGCCTCTTTTTGACGGGCGCGGGCCTCGCCCAGGAGCCGCCGCGCTTCCGCAACCTTGGCTTTGGCGTCGGCGGTTTGGCCGGCGGCGCCCAACCGCTCAGCTTCAGCCTGCAGGCTCAAACCCTGCCGCTCCTGTTTCCGCCCCTCCTGCAACAAACGTCGCAATTCCGGCAAAACCCGCGCCGCCCCCGCCCGCGCATAACTGTGCGGAGCGCCCGTCCAAACGGTGTGCTCATTGAATTGGATGTGTTCGGTCCGAACATCGCCGAAAACCATCGCGCCCATGTGCCCATTGCCCAAAGGCAAAGCCTCCGACCATTTCTGCGCCGGCCGGCGATACCAGAGGCTCAATGGCGCGGCGGGCGCCGCCGCCTCGCCGGCATACGGCCCATCGTAAAATTTCGCCGCCGTATTGCCGGCCCGTTTAAGCAGCAACACCCCGGCTTCCGGTTTGATGACAGCCCCCGGTTCGGCGCTGAACTTCCAATCCCCCAAAACCCCGGGCAACGCCGCGGACTCCGGCGTCGCCGCGCGGGCGGAAATCTCCTGGGCGGAAAGGGCCCGCCCGTAAATGGCCGCCCGCAAAATCTGCCCCAAAAACCGGTTGTTCCCCTCGGGATCGGCTCCCACCGTCAATGGGACGGGGCTGATTTCCATGGGCGGAAAATCCGGCCCATCCAAGCGGGCGGTCTCCTTGCCATCCACATAAAGCTTCATGACTTTTTGGGACGCGCTATAGACGCCCGCCACATGGGTCCACCGGTCGCCGGGCAATTTGGCGTTAAACCGGCACATCCCTTGGCGATTGAGAAATCGCAACGAGTTGCCGGGGTGCGTGTCGAGCATGTAGCCGCGCTGAGTGCCGGAAACCGATTTATCGAGGATGCGCCCGCCGCCTGCTCCCATTTTGTCCGCTTTAACCCAGGCCTCAAGGGTCACTTCGTCGGTTAAATCCAATTCCTTGCCCGCCGCCGCATAAACCGCGGACTCCTTGGTTAAACGGTAACCTTCGGCGGCGGCAGCCCCGGCGCCGTTGGACGTGACGATTAGGACGCCCAAAGCCAGCCATCCCATTTCTCTTGTTTGTAACATAGTCGGCGCCCTCATCATGCGGGCAAAATTCCTCCCCGACAAGCCAAGGATTAAGAGGCCGGCGAAAAAAGGGCAAATTGTCTCTCGCCGGTCAGGGGGCGGTCGCGACGGCGGTGACCACGACCTTGAACTCCCGGGCCAGCGCCTCCAGCGCCTCGCGTTCGAGCAACAAGGTTTTCCCGGCCTCGACCGCCAAAACGCCAATGCCGGCGCCGCCGCAAACCTCGATCGTTTGCGGGCCAATGCAGGGAATGTCGAAACGCATGTCATGGCTGGGTTTGGCCACCTTTACGGCCACCGCGCCGCCGTCTTTGCCGGCCAATTCGCCGCCGCGCCGCAGGCACTTGTCGGTGCCCTCAAAGCCCTCGACCGCCAGCACCGTGCCATGCTTTACGACGACCGTCTGGCCAATGTCGAGCCGGGCCACTTCTTTGGCCAGGCGATGGCCAAAGGCCACGTCGTCTTCCTGTTCGGCGGTCAGCCGTCCTGTGCGGTAGCCCGCCGCCGGCAGACAACTCTTCAACCACGGGGTAGCCTCGACCAGTTCCACGCCCTCCTTGCGCAATTCCTCGGCAATGGCGCCGAAAATGGTATGCGCGTTCTTTTCCTTGAGGCGCAAAAGGATGGTGGCGGCCCGAAAATCCAGGCGCAAGTCGAACAAGTTGCGCGGCGCAATCTGCCCCGCCATCACACAACGGCGCACCCCGCGCCGGGTGAAGGCCTCGATCAGTTTGCCCAGTTGCCCGACCCGGACCCAGACAATCTCGTCCACCAAAGCCGCCAGCGCCGGGTCGGTTTCGCCCTCGAACGCCACCGCCACCAGGCGCGTAATCCCGGCCTGCCGCGCCTCCCGCGCTAAAATCAGCGGCAGCGACCGGTTGCCGGCAATGAGGCCCAAACATTCGGCGGGCGGATTCATGGTTGCAGTTCCCGCTGGTGGCGTCCCGCCGGCGGAGTGGTTGTTTTGGCAATCGGCAGGCGGGCCGCGACGCGCGTGCCCCCTTCCGGCATTCGCTCGATGACAACCTCGCCCCCCAAGGCCAGGGCGCGCTCGCGCATGCCCAGCAGACCCAGCGCGCTATGATCGGTCAATTTTTTGGGGGCAATCCCGCACCCATTGTCCCTGACCTCCAGGCTCACCGCGTCAGGCTCCTGCCTCAGCGTCACCTGGACGCGTGTGGCGCCGGCATGGCGGGCGGTATTGGTGAGGGCCTCCTGAAGAATACGGAACAGGGCGGTGGATTGCTCTTTGCCCAGGCGGGCAAGGCGGACATCAAGTTTGAGCCGGCAAGCGATGCCCGAGCGGCGTTCGAATTCCTGGGTTTGCCATTCGATGGCCTCAACCAGCCCCAACTCATCGAGCATGGGCGGACGCAGATCGCGGCTGATTTGCTGCACGGTTCGCACGTTGTCCTCCACCAGGCTGATCATTGCCGCGAGACGTTGTCCGATGTCCGGTTCACTTTTCCCCAGGTGTCGCGCCAGCCAGGCCAGGTCCAACTTTAGGGCGGTCAGGTTTTGGCCCAGGTGGTCATGCGCCACGCGGGACAACCGGGCGCGCTCCTCCTCGCGAATGCTTTCGATCCGCGCCGCCAGCGCGCGCAATTCCTCTTGCGATTCGCGCAATTTTTCCTGCGCCTGCTGGCGCTCGGTGATGTCCCGAACGATGGCCCACATGCCGCTGGGTTGTCCGCGCGCATCCCGCAGCAAAAAAGTGCGCAACTCCACCGGAAATACGGTGCCGTCCTTCCGGCGATACTCCTTTTCGTAAACGCGGGAATGTCCCTGCGGGAGTATTTGTTCCTCCACGATGCGGGTTTCCAATTGGCGCCATTTCGACGGGGTGAGGTCCTGGTAGGTCAATTGGGCCAATTCCTCCTGGGAGTAGCCCAGCATTTCCTGGTAGGCGCGGTTGGTTTCGAGGATGCGCCCGGCCATGTCCACGCGCGCAAAAGCGTCGCGCATGCTCTCGTGCAAATGCCGGTATTTTTCTTCGCTCAGGAGCAACGCCTGCTCCACCTGTCGCCGCGAAGTAATGTCCAACAAGACGGTCAATATGTGCGGCTGGCCGCCTAATTCAATCATGTCCGCCGCCACCAGGCAGCAAAAGGTCTGGCGGGCCTTGTTGGTCACGGCCAACTCCCGCGGCGTCCTCCACTCGCCCCGGCGCACTTGCTGCGCCAACATCTGGCGCCGAGCTTGATTGGGCAGCATGCCAATTGCCACACTGGTCCGGCCAATCAACTCCTCGCGAGTCCAGCCAAAAGCGCGCAAAAAACAATCATTAACCTGAACCATAGCGCCATCCTCAAAGCGCGAGATGGCCACCGCCACCGGCGTCAGGTGAAAGACCTTGGCAAAACGCTCCTCGGAGCGGCGGAGCTCGGCTTCGGCGTTTTTGCGCTGGGTGATGTCCAACACGCTGATAATCAGTCCCGCCACCTTTCCGCCGGCGTCAGGCAAAGGCGCTATGGACGCGGTGAACCAACCGCTTTTGCCCGTCTCCGGCACCAGAAAAGGAAGGTCTTGGGTTTGCGCCGTCTCGCCAGCCAATCCGCGCTGCAACATGGCCACCAGGCCGAATTCCTGGATAAAGGGAAAAAGTTCGGGAAGTTTTTTGCCTAACACCCGGTCGGCGGCGAGGCCGCTCACCTGCTCCATGTATGGGTTCCATAACTGGACGCGCAGTTCGCGATCCACCATCACCAGGCCGCTGCTTGCCTTTTCAATGATGGAACGGTTGAGGCTTTCGGAGGCAAACAACGCCTGTTGCGCCTGCCGCTGCCGCGTCACATCTCGCGCAAAAACGGTGACATGCGAAACCAGGCCGCCCCGGTCGAATACCGGGGTGATGACCGACTCGAAAAAACGTCCGTCGCGCTCGTCGCTCAAGACCTCGGTCTGGCCGGATTTGAGCACTCGCTCCACCGCGGCCCGTCGCCCCATCCCCACTTCCCCTGGCATAAAATCAAGCACCGGTTTTCCTTGCAGAATATCGGGGGTGCAACCAAGGCTCGTCGCCAAGGCGTCATTGCACAACAACATTTTGCCTTCGCGGTCCAGGATGAAAATCAACTCGCTGGTGCGATTGAAAATCGTCAGCAGCAAATCCAGGCTCGGTTTGAACCGCCGCGGGGCGGTCGGCAGGGGGGCCCGCGCCGGGCGGACCTTGCGCGTCCAAGCTCGCTGACTGGAACCTGATGACGCTTTTTTCATGCAAAATCAGGCGCGGTTCCGCTCAAAAAAGACTTCCTTGCGCGCCCGCCGTCGGCGCTTTCAAACCAAGGATTTTAAGGCAGAGTTCGGTGGCCACGCGGCCCTGCGGGGTGCGTTTGAGGTAGCCTTCCATGATCAAATAAGGCTCATAGACCTCCTCGAGGGTATCGGCTTCCTCGCCGACCGCCACCGCCAGCGAACTTAAGCCCACCGGTCCGCCGCCAAATTTGAGCACGACGGTTTCCAAAATGCGCTTGTCCATTTCGTCCAATCCATGCCGGTCAATTTCCAGGATGGCCAGGGCCTTGTCCGCCAGGCTGGCGGTGATGCGCCCGTCGGCTTTGACCTGCGCGTAATCACGCACCCGCCGCAGAAGATTATTGGCGATGCGCGGCGTGCCCCGGCTGCGCCGGGCTACCTCCAGGGCGGCGTCCTCCTCGATCACCACGCCCAACAGCCGCGCCGACCGCACGACGATGTGCCGGAGTTGTTCCGCCTCGTAGTAATCCAGCCGCTCGCGAATGGGAAACCGCGTCAGCAACGGCGCGGAAAGCAGCCCGCTGCGGGTCGTCGCGCCAATGAGGGTAAAACGCGGCAGGTTCAGCCGCACGCTGCGGGCGTTGGGCCCCTGGTCTATGATGATGTCCAGTTTGAAATCCTCCATCGCCGGGTAGAGGTATTCCTCGATGGTCTTTTGGAGGCGATGTATTTCGTCAATAAACAGCACATCCTTTTCTTCCAGATTAGTCAGCAGGCCGGCGAGGTCCCCCGCTTTTTCAATCGTGGGGCCGCTGGTGCATTTGATATTGCCGCCCATGGCCTTCGCGATGATGTGGGCGAGGGTGGTCTTGCCCAATCCCGGCGGGCCGTTGAGCAAAATGTGATCCAGGGCCTCCCCGCGCTGACGGGCCGCCTCCACGCCAATTTCCAATCGCTCTTTGACCTTGTTCTGCCCCGTAAAATCGGAAAAGAGCGAAGGCCGCAGCGTCATCTCCAACGCGGCGTCCGGTTTATTCAATACGTCGCTGACCATTCTCTGGGTCATCCGGCTTGAAGATGCTCCAAGCCGGAGTTGGCGACAAGCGGAAAGCGCGCCGGCCGGCATGGCCGAGGGCGGCCCGCCGGATCAACGGCTACGCTTCTTTTCTGCTTCCTCGACGTTTCCAGTGGAGTGCGGTGGCCAGCTCCGGCAGGAGCGGCATGTTTATAGCCCGGCCCGGCCTTAACACCCCCTCCGCCGTTTGGGGCGGCATGCCCTTAATCTCGCAGGTAACGAATATCTTGACCAAGCCGCCCCAAACGGCGGAGGTATCTTATGGGCGCGACTCAGCTACCCCCATGCCGCTCCTGACGGAGCTGACGGAGCTGCCGCCGGCAATTTTGGCCTTGGCGTTCAGGCGCCAGCGGTATCGTGTTTCTCGCCCGTGACGTTCCACTGAAAACGTCGAGGATCCTCTTTTCTTAATCGTTGCGGCCAAAGGGCTACCGTTGACATCTCTGCCGAGGCAAAACTTTTTCTTGTCAAGATTAACGAGATTTCTCCAAAATGGAGTTTTATATGAAATTATTTAATATGAAATCGAAACTGTGGACAACAATGTTCATGTTGGGCCTCGGCGTCGCCGGGGCGATGGCAGGCGAGGCGGACATCAAAATCCCCGACCTCGAATTGGTGAAATTTGATTACCTCGGGGGTCTTGGCGGGAAATTCCTGATGTATGCTGGCATCGTTATCTGCGCCATCGGGGCGGTCTTTGGTCTGGTCCAATACAATCAAACCAAGGCCCTGCCCGTGCATAGCTGCATGGGTTCGGTTTCCAACACCATTTGGGAAACCTGCAAGACCTACCTGTTCACCCAGGGCAAATTCCTGGCGGTTCTCTGGGCGCTCATTGGCGCCTGTATGATCTATTACTTCGGCTTCCTGTCGCACATGTCCGCCGGCCACGTGGTGGTGATTTTGCTGTCGTCCATCCTGGGCATCCTGGGCTCCTACGGCGTCGCCTGGTTCGGCATCCGCATCAACACCGTCTCCAATTCGCGCGCGGCCTTTTCCGCCCTCAAAGGCAACCCGCTGGCCACCTTGGGCATTCCTCTGCGCTCCGGCATGAGCGTCGGCCTGCTGCTGGTCGCCGTCGAGTTGTTCTTCATGATTTGCATCCTCGTCTTTCTGCCGCGCGACCTGGTCGGCCCCTGCTTCATCGGCTTCGCCATCGGCGAATCTCTCGGCGCCTCGGTGCTCCGCATCTGCGGCGGCATCTTCACCAAAATCGCCGACATCGGCTCCGACCTGATGAAGATCGTCTTCAAACTGCCGGAAGACGACCCGAAGAATCCGGGTGTGATCGCCGACTGCACCGGCGACAACGCCGGCGACTCGGTCGGGCCGACGGCCGATGGCTTCGAGACTTACGGCGTGACCGGTGTCGCGCTGATCGCCTTCCTGGCCCTGGCGCTGGCGGCGAATCCCGTCATGTGCGCCACCCTCATCATCTGGCTGTTCGTCATGCGCGCCCTGATGATTGTGACTTCGCTGGTTTCCTATTTCGCGAACGAATTCCTGAGCAAGGCCATGTTTGGCGGCAAGAAAGACTTCGACTTCGAGGCCCCGCTGACCCACCTGGTCTGGATCACTTCGGCCGTTTCCATCGGCGTCACTTTTGTCGCCAGTTACGTGCTGCTCGCCAAGCAAAGCGGCATGCACGGCAATCTCTGGTGGGTGCTCTCCGTCATCATCTCCTGCGGCACCATCGCCGGCGCGCTAATCCCTGAATTCACCAAAATTTTCACCAGCACCACCTCCCGGCATGTCAAGGAAGTCACCAACTGCTCGAAACACGGCGGCGCTTCCCTGAACATCTTGTCCGGCTTCGTGGCGGGTAATTTCTCCGCTTTCTGGAAGGGCCTCGTCATCATGGCCCTGATGTTCGTTTCCTATTACTTCTCCCAAAATCCCGCCGTGCTCGGCCTGATGCCGGAGAAATTCAAGTTTGCCGCCCCCATTTTCGCGTTCGGCCTGGTGGCCTTCGGCTTCCTGGGCATGGGCCCGGTGACCATCGCCGTGGACAGCTACGGACCGGTGACCGACAACGCCCAGTCCGTTTATGAGCTGAGCCAGATTGAGGGCCGCCAGGGCATCAAAGAGGACGTCGAAAAGAACTTCGGCTTCCAGCCCGATTTCGAAAACGCCAAATACCAGCTCGAAAAGGGCGACGGCGCGGGCAACACCTTCAAGGCCACCGCCAAGCCGGTGCTGATCGGCACCGCCGTGGTGGGCGCCACCACGATGGTGTTCGGCATCATTATGTTGCTCCAAAGCATGTTTGAAGCTCAGGTGGCTTCCGGGATCGCCGGCCCCTTCCGCGAAGTCATCAATGCCCTCTCCATCGTCCAGCCGGAAATCATCCTCGGCCTGATCATGGGCGGCGCGGTGATTTACTGGTTCACCGGCGCCTCCTGCCAGGCGGTCGTCACGGGCGCCTATCGCGCGGTCGTGTACATCAAGGAGAACATGAAACTCGACGCCAAGACGGCCTCCGACAAGGACAGCAAGGAGGTCGTCCGCATCTGCACCGAATACGCCCAGAAAGGCATGTGGAACATCTTCATCGTGATCTTCTGCTTCGCCCTGGCGCTGCCGTTCTTCAATCCGTATTTCTTCATCGGCTACCTGATCGGCATCGCCTTCTTCGGGTTGTTCCAGGCCATCTTCATGGCCAACGCCGGCGGCGCGTGGGATAACGCCAAGAAAATCGTCGAGGTGGACCTCCGCCAGAAGGGCACCGACCTCCACGCCGCGACCGTGGTGGGCGACACGGTGGGCGATCCGTTCAAAGACACCTCCTCGGTGGCCATGAACCCGGTGATCAAGTTCACCACCCTGTTCGGCCTGCTGGCCGTCGAAATCGCCGTGACGATGAAGGCGCAAAGCACCAAGACCGCCATCGGCGTCTGCTTCTTCCTGGTGGCGCTGTTCTTTGTTTATCGCTCGTTCTACGGCATGCGCATTCCCGAGACCAAGTAAGGAATAATTTCGTCATTTTTTCACGAAGGCCGCGTTATCAAACGCGGCCTTTTTTTCGGCCGAACGGAAATTAGTCTGCCTGCTCGGTTTAGCCGATGGGGGAAACGGTTAAAACCGTTGGGGATCGCCCTGCCGCGCCTGTCACCTTGCTAAAGCAAGGTGTTAATGAGATCGGCACAGGAATGAAGTGGTATTACTCCGTCCGCGTGTTCACCCAGGAATCATCCGGCGGACCGAAATGACTGGTAAGTTCTTGGGATAAACGACACGCGCCCCCTCACCCTGCCCTCTCCCCCCACGGGGGGAGAGGGAGAACGTCGCCCACGATGACAAAATGTGGTTCCTCGACGTTTCCAGTGGGTAAAGGCGGGGCAAGGAGCATCGGTCAGCCCGCTGTTTGACAACGGAAACCCTTCGTATTCGTTGGCGCCTTTTCCCCTCACCCTTGGTC
>Ga0101944_10000959_pt1 | contig 70582 bp, 58 predicted proteins | sample DewCreD2012metaG_FD_75245 | JGI IMG/M metagenome (GOLD analysis project Ga0101944, IMG submission 75245) | Hot spring sediment bacterial and archeal communities from British Columbia, Canada, to study Microbial Dark Matter (Phase II) - Dewar... ... | reverse complement strand
TTGTCTATTTTACTCACTCCCAATTTTAACGCCCTTCTTAATCCTATCTAAGGGGTGTTGCGTAAGCCTCGCCTACTTTTGACTGTAAATTCTTTGCATGACTTTTTCTCAACCGTTTTTTGCGAAAAATAAAGCGGTATACCTGCTTCTTGATACTTATGGGTAATGGTGAGTTTCTAAAGGGAGATTAAGAGGGATTTTCAATTTTTATTATCACCTCCTATAACTTAGGGGTTACTTTAATTTACGGGTTACGATTTATAACTACATTGCTGATTGGTGATATCTTATTGTTGGTTGGATAATACATTTAAAATGTGGAAAGTGAAATGTGGAATGTTGTATTAAGAATTAAGATGTATGATGTGAAAAACAAAAAACATTTATAATTTTAGATTTACGATTTAAAAATATTTGCCAGATAGAGTCTGGCTACCTTGCTCTATTTTCCATTTACAATTTTCTATTTATGGATGCCTGCTTACGCAGGCATTACTTTTCTTGTTTACAACCACTGATTTAATTTATCATTCCTATCCCTGATTTCTCAAGAATAAATTCCAACAGGAATCCAGTTTTTTGCTTCAAACATTCGGGCGACGCGACCGCGCAGGTCCGGCCCTACACATAATCTCGCTCTCTTGCTCTTGCCTCTTGCTTTAACATATGGGTGGATGATTATTTACCCCTGCATAACAAAAAAATGTTTGCAAAATAAGAATAAATTTTCTATAATACTTCTGTTTTTAAATCTATATAAAATCAGGTGAAATAAAATGATGAACGAATTACGTAAAAATGCAAAACTTATTTTATGGATTGTTATAGGTGCTTTTATACTAACAATTTTTGCTGTCTGGGGAATGAAAGGCATGCTTTTTGAAGAATCAAAAAACCCGGATATTCTTGCAAAAATTGATAAAACAACAATAACATACACAGAACTTGGCGAATTATGGCAAAACAAATTGCAGGAATTATATGACAAAGGTATTAAACTCACAGATGAAAAAGAAAAAGAATTAAAAAAAGAATTACTGTATGATATTATTGAACACAGACTAAAAATGCAATACGCACAAAAAATAGGAATTTTTACAACTGATGAAGAAGTTGCAGAAAGTATAATGTCAATACAGGCATTTTTGGATAAAAACGGAAATTTTGACAAAAATCTTTATCAAAATATACTTTACAATCAAAGAATAAATGCACATGAATTTGAAGAGCAGCAAAGGCAGTATATAACGCTTGTTAAACTGCGCAACCAGATAATGTCAACTATAAAATTTACAGATGATGAGTTAAAAATGTATTTTTCAAAAAGACAAAGAATCTTAAATGTAAAATATGTTTATTTTGATTATAAAAATTATTTGAATGAATTAAATATAGATATAGAAAAAATGAAGGACTATTATTCAATGCATAAAAAGGACTTTGAAAAACCGGAGCAGATAAAAGCATCTCATATTTTAATAGTTGCAGATGCATCACCAACTTCACCAAGTGGTTTAACTGATGAACAGGCAAAAAAACTCGCAGAGGATATTTATAAAAGAGCAAAATCCGGAGAAGATTTTGCAGCACTTGCAAAAAAATACTCAAAAGACACGGGCTCAAAAGACAAAGGCGGAGACCTTGGCTGGTTTAAAAAAGGTGAAATGGTCCCTGAATTTGAAAAAATGGCCTTTTCTCTTAAAAAAGGAGAAATTAGCGAGCCGGTAAAAACACAGTTTGGTTATCACGTTATTAAGTGCTATGATAAACAGGCAGCGTATGAACCCACATTTGAAAAAGAAAAAGACAGGGTCTTAAAAGAACTACAAAAACAATATGGTATGGATTTAATGAAGAAAAAAGCAGATAAAATGTATGGAGAAATTAAAAAGCCCGAAGATTTTGAAATTGTTGCAAAATCAAATACTGTAACTGTGAAAACCCTTAATTCAATTACAGAAGATGCAAAAATGCCAGAGCTTGAATCAGAAGAAGCAAAAAATGTATTATTTGATTTAAATAAAAACACAGTATCAAAAGTAATAGAAGGCAAAAATGGATATTATATCTTTAAAATTATTGATGAAAAGTATGTAAAATTTGATGAAAAAAAGTTTGAAAAACAAAAACAGGATTTGGCAGAAAAATTAAGAGCAATTAAATTTGACCAGGTATTTGAAGATTTAATGACAAAATTAAAAAAAGAAGCAAAAATAGAAGTATACGAAAAAAACCTTTAATAATTTTCAATTTACGGTTTTCGATTTTCGGTTTAAAATTGTAAATCAAAAATTGTAAATTTTATTTATTTTAGCCGGCAATCGGAAAACGAAGATCGACAAGGGAATAAAATCTCCCCTGCCCCATCTTTCAAAACTGTCCATTACCCACATCTTCTTTTTTAATAAGAAGCAGGTATATCCTGATTTTTGAGGAAAATTACGGGTGGTTCGCAGTGTTGGCTAGTTTACTTACTCCCAATTTTAACGCCCTTTTTAATCCTATCTAAGGGGTGTTGCGTAAGCCTCGCCTACTTTTGACTGCAAATTCTTTGCCTGACTTTCCTCAACCGTTTTTTACGAAAAAATCGGCGGTATACCTGCTTCTTGATACTTATGGGTAATGTACAGGAATAAATCAGGGGTAAACTCCAGCAGGAATCCAGTTTTTTTCATACATTCGGGCGAACACATAGGTTCGCCACTACCAATAATCTCATTTCTCGCTCTCTTGCTCAATTCTCGCTCTCTTGTTCTCTTGTCATTCCTGCCCATAAATAAATCAGGGGTAAACTCCAACAGGAATTTAAAAGCTGGATGCCTGCCTTCGCAGGCATGACATTTCTAGTTTACAATCGTTTTTTTAATTTGTCATTCCTGCGAAAGCAGGAATCCAGTTTTTTGTTTTTTAATCGGCAATCAGCAACCAGCAATCAGCAAGGTATTTATCTCCCCCTCACCTTTTTCCTCTCCCCGCAGGGTAGAGGAAATTTTAATTATCAATTGCCATTTGCCGATTGGCGTTTTCGGGAGGACACATAGGCCCGCCCCTACCAATAATCTCAATTCTCGCTCTTTTGTTCTCTTGTCATTCCTGCGAAAGCAGGAATCCAGTTTTTTGTTTTTTAATCAACAATCAGCAACCGGCAATCGGCAATATAGTTATCCCCCTCACCTTTATCCTCTCCCCGCAGGGTAGAGGAAATTTTTTTCCAATCAACAATCGGCAAACTGCAATCGTCAATGTAGTAATTGAATCTTCCAAATCTACCAAATTTTCTAATTTCCTGATTGCCTAATTGCCTGATTTTTTAATCTTTTAAATCCAGCAAATTTTGGCAATCAGGAAATCTTGCAAATTACCAATTTTATCTTTCAAATCTTTAAATTTAAAAAAAAGGAAAGCATATGATGATTTTTGAGGAAAATTACGGGTGATTTGTGGCGTTGTCTAGTTTACGCTATCCCAATTTTAACGCCCTTCTTAATCCTATCCAAGGGTTGTTGCGTAAGCCTCGCTTACCTCTGACTGCAAATTTTTTGCTCGACTTCTACTCTACCGTCTTTTACGAAAAAATCAGCATATGCTTTCCTTAAATAAAATCTACCAAATTTATATAATTGCCTAATTGCCTGATTTATTTCAATTGTCAATTGCTTATTGCTGCTTGCTAGTTGTTTTTTGTTTTATCTAACCCGCAATCAGCAAAGTAGTTATAAATCGTAAATTTATTTACATTTCTTCCCAGTTCTTTATTATCCTTTTAAATTTCTCTATCGGGAAGCCGACAACATTATAATACGAACCTTTTATTTTTTTTATAAATGGGTCTGCGCCTTCTTGAATTGCATACGCTCCTGCTTTATCTAAAATATGATTGTTATTTATATAATCATTTATTTGCTTTGTTGTTAATTTTCTAAAAGTAACAAAGGATTTGTCATAAGTAAGTATGTTTTTACCTGTTACAATATCAATCAAACAAATCGCAGTAATAACAATGTGCGTTGAACCACTTAATTTTTTTAAAATTGTGAATGCGTGTTTTTTAGATTTTGGTTTGCCTATGATTTCTCTGCCCAAAACAACTATTGTATCAGCACCTATTACAATTCCTTTTTTAAATTTTGATAAAACCGACTTTGCCTTTTCATATGCAAGAATTGTTGCAATTTTATATGGTGTATTACCATTATTTTTTTTTAAAATTTTGGTCTCATCAATTCTGGGTGAAATGATATCAAATTCAAAACCAAATTTTGAAAGTATCTTCTTTCTCCTTGGAGAAGTTGATGCCAAAATTAATTTTTCAGTCATAAATATTATTTCCTTGTTTATTTAAAATCTCCCATAAATTGGTTCGCCGCAATGAATACATTTATTATCTTTGAGCCCTTCAACTTTTGCATAATAACCACTACGCGAAATTAAAACTTTTTTGCATTTAGGGCAAATTGTATCTGCGCCACCATATTTGGGGTCTGTATTTCCCATATATACATATTTTAATTTATTTTTTGCAATTTCACAAGCAGTAATTAACGTCTCAATAGGTGTGGGTTCAATGTCCATTTTATACTGCGGGAAATATCTTGTAAAATGAATTGGTATGTCAGGAGATACAGAAACAATCCATTCTACAATTTCATTTATCTCCTCCACCCTGTCATTTAATGTTGGTATTATTAAATTTGTTAATTCAATATGAACACCTTCACTATACGATATTTGTATTGTTCTCATAACAGGTGCAAGTTGGCCATCACATATTTCCCTGTAAAAACTTTCATTTGATGCTTTCAAATCAATATTCATTGCATCAATATAAGGCAATAATTCTCTTAATGGTTCTTCATTTACAAATCCATTAGTAACAAGGACATTTTTTAGCCCTTTTTCCTTTGCAATTTTTGCAGTGTCATATACAAATTCAAACCATATAAATGGTTCGTTATAAGTATATGCAACACCTGTTGATTTATTACTTATAGCAATTTCAACTATATCCTCCGGCGAGAATTTTTCTGTTGATACTTCCTGCTGGGAAATATGCCAGTTCTGACAGAAAGTGCATTTGAAATTACACCCATAAGAACCAATAGAAAATATTAAACTTCCGGGATAAAAATGATAAAGTGGTTTTTTTTCTATTGGGTCCATAGCATAGGAACTGACCTGGCCATAAATTTTAGTATATAAAATGCCATCTTTATTTACCCGCGCAAGGCATCTGCCAACTTTGTTATTTGCCAGAAAACACCTCTGCGGACATAAAAGGCAGCGTGTTTTTCCTACCGGTTCCTTTTTATAAAATCTTGCTTCTTCCATTTTACCCTCACTTTACAATTTACAACTTTCAATTTGCGATTAATAAAATTAAAAACAATTTAATATAAATTCATAAAATTTTTTTGCCTCTTTATCCCAGTTGTAATATCTATATATAAATTTATAACCTTTTTTATGTTTTTTATCAAGATATTTTATTCTTTTTTTTATCTCATTTGCAAATGACTGCAATGATGGTCCTGACATATAAATAAAATCCTTGAATTGACTTATTTCACCCACATTATTTGCAATAACCGGTTTATTCATAGAAAGATATTCACGAAGTTTCATAGAAGCCCTGTACTTATTTACCGGTAAATTTTTATAATAAACAAGGCATATATCAGCAGCAGATAAATAAAAAGCAGTTGTTTTTAAATCACATTCACCAAGAAAAACAATTTTTTGTAATAAATTCATTTTTTTAGCAACATTTTTATAATGATTAAACAGAGGTCCTGCACCAACAACAAATAAAACAAAATCAGATTTTATATTTGACAATGCACATAAAATATCCTCGAAATAACTCGCTATATTCATATTTGCCATATAGAAAAGTATTTTTTTATTTTTATAAATTTTTTTTAATTTTTTATCTGTTTTTAAACCCGGTTTAAATATCGTAAAATCAACGCATTGTTTTAATAAATAAATCTTTTCTTTGTATTTTGGATAATTTTTTATTATATGCTCCATAAGATTATTATTATGAGTTGTAATGAAATCAGCAACAGGAATTAAAAGCGATTGAAAAAATTTTATTATTTTTGAAATAAAACTATTTCTGTACCCATAATCAAGGTCATCAATATCAATTATTATTTTTGCTCCTCTTGGTTTTAATAAAAGACAGGGGATAACAGTATTAGGATAGGGTTTTATTATGATAATTATTTTATATTGTTTGTTTAAAATCTTAAAAAAATAATAAAAAAAAGAGAGAAAAAAATCCAGCATAAAAACCATTGATTTAAAAGGTGGAGTTATATATTCAACTTCGTTATCCATTTTTTTTAAAAATTTATATAAATAAAAAGCCCGAAGTGTGGAGCCAGTATTTTTTGCCTGTGATGACAGAATTAAAATTTTCATATTTTTATCTTTTTATGATTTTTATGTTTATTTCCTTACTTACTTTTTTCTTTTTAAAAATTGTTTTTCTAATCAGTCCTGTTATAAAGCCGGCGCCATAAAAAAAATGCACCAAAAAAATATTAAAAAAAACTAAAGGGGCTAAAAAAAATATTTTATTTTCTTTTGCGGATTTTAATGAAAAAATAAAATCAAAAAATAAATAAATCAAAAAAGGTATAAATTTAAACGGTATCGGCGGAGATAAGAATAGTAAAATAATATATAAAGTAAAAAAAGCAGGGATGGTATTTACAAGGTCTTTTAAATCAAAACTAAAAAGTATTTGCTCTGCCCTGCCCCTGCCATAATTAAAGCACTGTTTTATGAACTGAAAATAATTTTTTCTGTTTGGTCTTTTGACATAAATTTCCGGCGAATATATAATTTTGTATTTTAATGATTGCGCTCTGTTTAAAAACTCATTTTCTTCATTTGGATATAATTCCTCACTGAAAAAGCCACAGTTTTCAAAGACCTCTTTTTTTATAAACATATTGCATAAAATCAGTTCCTTTTCATCAGTGTTTCTTGTCTTTCCTTTTTGTTTATACCGTGCTGCACTTGGTCCAGTTGCAAACGAAGATGACAACGCCGCACCAAATGTTTTTTGTATCATAGAATCATTTTCCGGTGTTAAACTTGGGCCACCTATAATACCTATATCTTTATCCTTTGAAAATAATTCCTTTGCTTTTTTAAAACAATCCTTTGAAAGCACTGAATCATCATCGCAAAAGTAAAGAATATCGCCCTTTGCTTTTTTTATTCCTTCATTTCTTTGCACTGACGGATTATTACCTGTAACTATAATAACTTCATCTCCGCAATTTACCGTGTTTTTTAAAATCTGTGCTTCTCGTGTTAAATCAGGGGTTGGTACAATGATTGAAATCAATTCCATTCCTCGCTTTTTATGAGTTTTATAATATCTGTAACTTTTCTTATTTTATAAACTTCTTTTCCTGCATTGCCCGAATATGAGAATTCATTATTTTTTGATTTTCTCTGCAGCCACACCGGTGTTATACCTGCTTTTTTCGCACCAATTATATCTGCAATAAAATTATCACCTATGAAAACCGCTTCATACGGTTTTATTTTTAAAAAGTTAAGTGCTTTTTTAAAAATTCTCACATCCGGTTTTTCACAGCCAACTTCTTCTGAAACTATTATAACATCAAAAAAACTCGATAGTCCCGTTCTTTTTAAAATATCATACAAACTGTTGGAAGCGTTTGAAATAACACCCAGTTTAAACCCTTTTCTTTTTAATCCAAATAATAATTTCTTTATTCCCGGAAACGGCCTGAAACTCGTACCCTGTTTCAAATGCTCTCTAAGATTATTCATAACAATTTTATTTTTTATTTTTAATTTTTTAAAAACCATTTCTATATAAATTGCCCATTTTTTTGAATCAGCAATCTTTGCGCTTTCAACTAGTGGCTTCATTTTTATTGCACAGTTATTCAAAATATCCGACAGAATATTTTTACTTATTTTATATCCTTCCCTTTTTAAAAACCTGTAACTTATTTCAAGAAGGGACGGATTTCTATAGACCAGCGTCTCACCGGCATCAAAAAATATGACTTTTTTCTTCATTTACGTTTATATTTTTTTAAAACAACTTTTACTGCATCTTCCGGGCGGTCCACAATATCAAAAAGTTTTTCATCGCCAGGGGAAATAAAATCATCCTGCAGTAATCTTTTGGTTATCCAGTCAATTAATCCATTCCAGTATTCTCTGCCATACAAAACAATCGGAAATGGTTTTATTTTATGGGTCTGGATTAAAGTGATTGCTTCAAAAAACTCATCCATTGTTCCGTATCCACCCGGAAATACAACAAAAGCAGAAGCATATTTTACAAACATAACTTTTCTTGCAAAAAAATAACGAAATCCCATCTGTATGTTTGCATAAGGATTGGGTTTTTGTTCATGTGGCAGTTCTATATTTAAACCAACAGATGTGCCCTTTGCTTCTGCTGCTCCTTTATTTGCTGCTTCCATAATACCTCCGCCACCACCTGTTATGATTGCATATCCTTTCTTTGCAAGCAAAAAAGCAACTCTTTCTGCTGCTTTATAATATTCTTCGTTTCTCTGAGTCCTGGCAGAACCAAAAATAGAAACAGCTTTTTTTATCTGTCCCAGCGCTTCAAAACCATCTACAAATTCAGAGATAATACGAAACATACGCCATGAATCATCAGCAATACTTTCTAAAACATATTTATCTATATACTTCATAAAAACCTCCTCATAACATTTTACGATTTATGATTTTATTCGCCTCCAAAAATTTTAAATATCCTAAAAATATTCTCTCCTGTTAAATTCCATATCAAATCAGTTACCTGTCTTATCGGAGCAGTAATTACCCCTGTTTTTATTCTATCGCCAACAATACCGGCAAATGTCTTTGAATATAAAGCAGGAAGTTGTGAAAGTTCGGTATCAGGAATCATAAAATCAAAATTAACATATAAATTACCATTGGAATCCGTAAGATATTTACCTATCTGCTCATAAGAGACACCAAGCAGTGCTTTAAAATCAATACCTATATCTTCTTTTATCTTTAAATTTCTTATCTGGATTGCATTGTTTAAATATATTTTTCTCATTTCACCTGCTATGCGGATAAGAAAATCAACCTCGCCGCTTTCTACTTTTAAATTATACTTTGAAAAAAGCGGCTCAAAACTTCTTGCTCTTATTTTTGTACCAAATATATTTATATTAAATCTGTTTTTGTAATACGGGAAAAAATACACCTTTAAAATTATTTTGTCCTGTTTTCTTTTCTGCAGGGCCCCATTTACTTCAAGTAAAAGATATTCTATATCTTTTTTCCCTTTATTGAAATATTTGCTTCTGCCATTGATATTATCGATTTTTAACATCACTAACTGTTCTCTGTCTTCGTATATTATTTTCCCGTTAAAAATACTGATATCCTGACAAAAAGGCAAATTAAAATGTGCAGGAGTGGTCTTTTCAGTATCTGTATTCTGCTGTGGATTTTTTACAAATTTTAATGTGGGACAAACTATTGAAACACCATTTAAAAATTTATCATAATCTTTTTTAATTACTTCACGAATATAAATATCAGCAGTTAAAAATAAAGCATTTAAATTTTTGTATTCAAAATTAACAAATGTTATTTTATCCGGAATTACTGAAAATATAAAAGCATATTTAATTTCTTTATTTGCATTTTTTACAAAAGGTGTTACATAAACATTTAAAATAACAGAATAACCAATCCATATAATAAATAATAATATTAAAATATCCTTTAATGTTTTTTTCATATCACTCACCAAACATCGTCATCTGTATATTCTTTTTTGTATTTTTTTCCTGTTGCTTTCTAAAAATAAATATTTTCCCGTATTCGCCATCAAAACCTGGTATAACATTTACTTCTTCTTTTCTTGTTTTCATAATTGCTTCTATGATTTTTTTATCAGAAATGTTTTTTTGCAAGTCCTCTTCTTTTAAATCAAGTAATACTTCAAACTCAGTTCCGCATTTGGAAAGAATTTTTTCATATTCATACTGTACTTTTTTTGACTGCGGAGTTGTATCAAGAGCATCTGCTATTATTTCTTCTAATTGTATCAAATGTTTTTGCGGGATAGCATCAGGTGGCACATAATCCCAGGGCCTGTCTGCGAGTTCTTCAATTCTATGTAAAACACCTAATGTAAGTGGTTTAAAGCATACAGGACATTTGTTTTTAAGCGCAATTGCTTCCCGTGGATGGTATGAAACACCACATAATCTATGGCCATCATAATGGTATTTACCTTCTTCCGGGAAAAATTCAATGGTGAATAAAAATCTCTTTTTATCTTTTTTTTCTATGATTTCCTTTATTTCATAATAATCCAGATTGCAATCAAAAACATTTGCTTCTCTTCCTATTTTCCTTACCGAATGCGCATCAGAGTTTGAAATAAGCGTGATAGCATCAAGTGCTGAAATTCTCCAGTTTGATGATGGATCAGACGAAAGTCCTGTTTCTATTGCTTTTATATATTTTGTGTATTCGCCAAAACATTCCTGCAATGAATCAAAACCTGATTTTGAACCAAAAACAGAAAACCAGGGAGTCCATGCATGTGCCGGAACAATCATTGCATCAGGACAAATATCAAGTGTTATTTTTACAAGTTCTTGAACAGAAAAACCCAATATGGGTCTGCCATCTGAATCAGTATTGCCCTTTTGTGCAAGTAACTTTGAAAATTTTTCTGCTTTATAAATATCAGGCATAAAAATCAGGGTATGTATTTTTCTGACTTTACCTCCCTGTTTAAAAATATTTGAAATTTCCGTTGATAAAACAACCCTTGCTTTTCCATTGCCTTTTCTTAATTTAAATAAACCGTTCTCTGCCGGTTCTAATTTATTCTTTAATTCCCCAAAATAAGCGGGGTGTTGAAAATCTCCGCTGCCTATGATTGCAATACCTTTTTTATCAGCCCACTTAACAATATTAACAATATTCATATCTTTACTCGTAGCGCGAGAATATTTTGAATGTATGTGAAAATCAACAATAAGTCTCATCTTTACCTCAGCAATCTTTTTACATTTTTAATGCTTCATTAATTAAAATTTTATGTGCACTGAATGTAATAACAGGCAATTTATTAATTTTTATAACTTTTACATCAGCAGCATCATCACCGGCAGTTAATTTGCCTTTTTTAAGTGTTACCTTATAACCAATAAGCACAAGTGTTTTAAATATTCCTGTTCTTACTGTCATTACTTTTATAAATTCAACCTTTTTTGCAACAAGTCCTGTTTCTTCTTTTAACTCTCTTTTTAATGCCGCTTCAGTTGTTTCGCCTGTTTCAACAAATCCACCCGGCAAGGTCCATAGACCTTTACAGGGGTTATATTTTCTTTTTACAAAAACAATGCCATCATCTATGAAACAAACAGCTGCAACAGCAACCAAAGGATTATTATAAAAAAATCTATTGCAGTTAACACAAAAATCACGCCTTTTTTTGCCTTCAAATTTCTTGATTGTTTTTTTTCCACAATCAGGACAAAAATTTATTACATCCTTCATTCAAACACACCAAAATTTTTTTTACCTGCTCTAAAGGTAAATGGCATATCTGATTTTTTTATAATTTTTCTAAAATCATCAATCTTAACATCGTTTATATAAAAACCACCCTGCTCTACTAATCTTCTTGCATCAGAATTGGATTTAACAACTTTTAATTTTTTTAAAAATTCAGCTATTGAAATTTCATCTACACCAAAATCCCATGAAAATTTATAGTTTTTGTATGGTATATCCCTTTCTGAAAATGTCTTCTGAAAGTGCTCTGCTGCAAATTCCGCTTCCTTTTTACCTATATATTTTTCAACAATATTAAACGCAAGTATTTTTTTATGCGCCATAGGATTTTCACCACTTTTTATTGATTTTTCAATTTCTTTTATTTTTTCAATGGGCGTATTGGTTAAAAGTTCAAAATACTGGATAATCAACTCATCCGGTATTGACATTACCTTACCATACATATCTTCCGGTTTATCATTAATACCTATATAATTTTTTAATGACTTTGACATTTTATTTTTTCCATCAAGACCTGTTAGTATCGGAGTAAATAACCCAACCTGCGGTTCCATACCATATTCTCTCTGCAAAAACCTTCCTGCTATAACATTAAATTTCTGGTCTGTGCCACCGAGTTCTATATCTGCTTTTATGGCAACAGAATCATAGCCCTGCATAATCGGATACATAAGTTCCTGTATGGTAAGCGGAACACCTTCTTTGTATCTTTTGTCAAATGTCTCGTGTTCTAACATCTGAGCAAGGGTGAATTTTGAGCATAATTTCAAAACTTCTTCAAAAGAAATTTTACCAAACCACTGACTGTTATAAACAATTTCAATGTTATTTTTGTCAAGAATTTTAAATGCCTGCTGTTTGTATGATGAAACATTTTGCAAAACAGTTGCCTTGTCAAGATGCGGCCTTTCAGCCATCCTGCCACTGGGGTCGCCTACCATCGCAGTATAATCTCCTATAATCAATATTGCTTTGTGCCCCAAATCCTGAAATTGCCTTAATTTATTTAAAGCAACGGTATGACCAAGATGTATTTCAGTTGCAGTTGGGTCAATTCCAAGTTTTATGCGTAGTGGCTTTCCTTGTTTTAATTTATTTATTAGGTCATCATAAGTAACAATATCAACAACTCCACGTTTTATTATTTTCAATTGTTCTTCTATACTTATCAAAATCGCACCTCCGATTTTATTATACTTTTATTAATGAAATATTAATGTTTAAAATGACGTATGCCTGTAAATACCATTGCAATACCGTGCTCATCCGCTGCTTTTATTGATTCTTCATCCTTTATAGAACCACCCGGCTGTATTATTGCTTTTATACCTGCTTTTGCTGCTTCATCTACATTATCCCTGAACGGGAAAAAAGCGTCTGATGCCAAAACTGCATCTTTTGCTTTTTCACCTGCATTTTTTATTGCAATATTTACAGCCCCAACTCTGTTTGTCTGGCCGGGCCCTATGCCTATTGCCACACCATCTTTTGCAATTACAATTGCATTTGATTTTACAAATTTAACAACTTTCCATGCAAAAAGTAAATCTTTTAATTGTTTTTCGGTGGGTTGCAGTTTTGTTTTCACAACTAAATTTTCCGGTTTGACACATAAAGTATCCATTTCCTGAACAAGCAATCCACCTGTTACCTTTCTCATATCCATTGCCCTTATACTTTTTATATCAATATTTTTTGTTAAATTTATTTTCATTATTCTTATATTTTTCTTTTTGGTTAAAATTTCCAATGCTTTTTCTTCATAATCCGGTGCAACTATTACTTCCATAAACATCTTATCAATTTTTTCAGCAATACCGCTTGTGCACTTTCTGTTTAAAGCGCAGATACCACCAAATGCAGATAATGAGTCCGCCTCATAAGCTTTTACATAAGCATCTGTTATATCATCACTTATGGCAACACCGCACGGATTGGCGTGTTTTATTATAACAGCTGCAGGTTCGTCAAATACCTTTACTATGTTTAACGCCGCATCCATATCAAAAATATTGTTAAAAGATAATTCCTTGCCATGGAGTTGCTGTGCATTTGCAGGTCCTGCTTCTTCATAACCCGGGAAATAATAAAAAGCAGCTTTTTGATGTGGATTTTCCCCATATCTTAATTCCTGTTTTTTATCTGCAGAAATTATTATTCTCTCTGGTAATGTTTCATTTAATATTTTGTTTCCAAGATAATCTGATATATATGCATCATAATCTGCTGTTGTTCTGTATGCTTTTACCCTTAAATAATTTAATGTCTCATCTTTTATACCACCATTTTTCAATTCCTCTATTATTCGTGGGTAATCATTTTTATCTGTTATCACAGCAACTGATTGTGCATTTTTTGCAGCAGACCTTATCATAGATGGACCGCCAATGTCTATATTTTCTATTACTTCTTCCAGTTTAATATTTGGTTTTTTTATTACTTCTTTGAAAGGATATAAATTTACAACAACCATGTCAATAGGTTTTATATTATGCTTTTTTATTGTTTCCATATGTTCCTTTTTTTCCCTTAATGCAAGTAAACCACCGTGTATTACAGGATGAAGTGTCTTTACTCTGCCATCCAACATCTCGGGGAAACCGGTAATTTCTGAAATGTCTATTGCATTAATACCTGCTTCAACAAGTGTTTTTTTTGTGCCACCTGTTGATATGATTTCCACTCCCATTTTAGAAAGTTCTCTTGCAAAATCAACAAGTCCCTGTTTGTCAGAAACACTTATCAAAGCTCTTTTTACTTGTAACATAAGGTCCTCCAATATATTTTAAAATTTAAAACATATAATATTAAATATAATTCAAATCATTTAATATCTTTTTTGCTTTTTCAAGATCTTCTTTATTTATTATAATAGTGCCTATACCTTTTTGCTTGTCAGAAAAAAAAGAAAGCCGGGAACTTGGAAGCACATTACTTCTTAAAAAACTGTATATTCCATTATCCTCAAGAACTGATTTTATATATTCTGCTTCTACTTCATTTTTAACATCAATGAGTTCTGCTGTTTCAAGAAGTGGTTCACCCTGGTCCTCCGGTAATTTATCAACAAGTTTTTCACCACAATCAGGACAAACTTTTATTCCTTCTTTATATTCGTATAAGCATACAGGACAAAACATAAAATTATTCCTTTATCTTAATTTTTTTTTGTATTATTTCAAGTTTATCTTCTGTAAATAATTTTATTGCTTCTTTGTAAGCAAGATGCTCCTGTTCCAATACTCTTTTTTGCAAAATTTCAGGTGTATCACCGTCTAATACAGGAACCTTTCTCTGCAAAATAACAGGCCCTGTATCTGTGCCATAGTCAACAAAATGAACAGTGCATCCGGATTCTTTTTTGCCTGCTTTTAAAACAGCTTCATGAACATAAATCCCATACATTCCCTTACCCCCAAACTCGGGTAAAAGTGCAGGATGTATATTCATAATCTTACCTTTAAATGTATCAAGAAACACAGGAGTCAATATACGCATATAACCGGCAAGACAGATTAAATCAATATTTAATTCATTCATTTTTGTTGCAACAACTTTATCATACTCTTCTCTTGTTTTAAAATCATCAGGAGAAAGAAAAAGGGTTTTTATATTGTGTTTTTTTGCTCTCTGCAGCCCATAGGCATCTTCTTTGTTACTAAAAACAATTTCTATCTTACCTTTTGAAATATAACCTGACTCACAGGCATCTATGATTGCCTGTAAATTTGAACCAGAACCGGAAACAAAAACCGCTATTTTTTTCAAATCAAAATCTCCTTATTTTTATAATAAAAAATCTTTCGAATTGTAAATATTTTTAATTGCCCAATTTGCTAATTGGCTAAACTGCCTGATTTATACATCTACCAAATTTTCAAATCTTCCAAATCTACCAAATTTATATCTTCAAATCTTAAAATCTGAAATCTTCAAATTCATTTCAATTGTCAATTGCTTATTGCTGTTTGGTGTTTGTTTTTCCAGCCAACAATCAACAGTCACCAATCATCAATTAACAATGTTTTATCCAATCCGCAATAAGCAACCAGCAATCAGCAAGGTAGTTAATGCATCTACCAAATTTTCAAATCTTCCGAATTTACCAAATTTAAAAACAACGTCTTTTAAACTGCAAATCGTTAATTGTAAATTATAATTATCTTACTTTTTTCCTGTAATTCTCTCATATCTTTCAATCATCTGTAACATCTGTTTTATTCTATCATCAGATGGTGCGAGATTTTGTGCTTTTTTTAAATAAAATTTGGCATTTTCGCTGTCATTCATTGTAAAATAAACACAACCAAGATTATAATAATAATCTTTATCTTCTTTTATTGCAATTGCTTTTTTAAAATATTCTATTGCTTCATTTAATCTTTTTGACATGAAATAAATATTGCCAAGATTTGAATACAAAGAAGAATCATCTTTGTATTTTTCAATAGCAGAAAGCATAATTTTCTCTGCTTCATCAAACCTGTTTTTCTTATTATAATATATATATGCCAGTTCAACAAGCGCTTCTTTGAGATACGGGTCAATTTTTAGCATCTTTTTATATTCATCTATTGCTTCTTCATATAAACCAAGTTCATTATAAATTTTTGCAATTTTATAATGCAACAAAACATAGTCAGGGGCTAATTTTTCAAGTTGCTTGAAAATCTTTAAAGCATTTTCATTATCACCCGAATCATAATAAGAACTGCCGAGAAAATATAATGCTTCCAAATTTTTATCAAAGTATTTTAATGCGATTTTGTAATTTTCAATTGCTGTTTTAAAATTTCCTGTTTTGGAAAAATAAACTCCCTGTTTCGTATATATCCCGCTTATATGTTTTTTAATCCAGAAAGAAGAGACAAAAATCATAAAAAAAACAAAAATGACAATTAAAAACCGCAAATTAAATCGGGAAATATGTAAACAATCCTCATAATTTTTTAAAATTATTCCACTTATTAATATAAAAATAAATATTGAAGAAGCATAATTAATATCAACACCAAAAAAATTGGTTGTAAGTATGGCTGCAAATCCAGATAAATATGCAGGCGGCGCTTTTATTCCATATTTTATTATTAAATAAATAATAAAAATAAATAAAAAAACTCCCGTTATGCCTGTATCAGAACCAATTTGAAGAAAAATATTTTCAGGATACATCACTTCATAACTATGCTCATAAGTCCACTTCATAAGTTCTGCAGGTCTGTATTGCGGAAAAACCAATGAAAAAGTAGAAAGCCCTGTTCCTGTAATTAAATTATTAAAAATAATTTTTAAAGTCCCCTTCCATACCTGGCTTCTAAAAAACACTGATTCTTTTGCCATATCTAAATTTTTAAAAATATAAAAAACAATAAAAGAGATGAATACAATAATTATTCCTGATAATAGTATTTTGTTTTTAATTCTTGTTTTATAATTTAAACCAAAAAAAATAAGAATGCCAACCAGCATAGCAATCAGGGCTGACTTTGACGCAGTAAAAAAAATTAAAATTAGAGAAATTAAAAAGCATATAATTAAAAATATCCTGTAAAATAAATTTTTGGTATTTAAAAACCGTCCTATCATAAATGGTAATACTGCGGTAATATATGCACCAAAAAAATTGGGATTTCCAAAAGTTGATGGAATTCTTGTTCCAAATGCCATAAAAACTTTCATTTTTTCAGGCAAAAAAATCTGAACAACACCAATAATCATAGAAGGGATAAAACTCAAAATTATAATATCACATATAGTTGTTTCATCAAAATTACTATGAACAATTAAAAAAAGGAAAATAAAACAAGCAATAGTAATAAGCAAAGCCGGCACACCGGCATATTTGAATTTGCTAAATAAAATAGAGATAAAAAACCATATTATTAATAATAAAGGATATAACATTACTTTTTTAATCTTGATATTTCTCTCCAAAAAAAATAACATCAATAAAAATAAAATAGAAATTATAAATATAACTTCTTTTATTAAAATAAAATTATAATCTTTTGAAGAAAAAGAAAGTGTTATAGCAAGCGACATAAAAAAAAGAAAAAAATATTTTAAATTAATCTTTTTTATATATGATATTAACACCCTTTATATACTCCAACTTTTTGTTATTTAAAAATTATCTGCTCAATTTATTCCATATAGGTAAATATAAATATCTCAGAGTCAAATGTAATTTCTTTTTATAAGAAAAAAACACAAGTTCTGCCTTTGTCTGTCCGAGTTCCCAGAATATGTAAATATTACTCGGCATACCATTAGGCAGCTTTCCTTCTTTTACTGTATTTATTGCTTTCTCCGGTTCCATATTTTTTACTTCATCTTTTACAAATGTTGGCGGGCCATATAATTCCGTCAGCACTTTTTCAATGCCTCTGAATCTGCCATACATAATTTCATCTTTGTTTGGGACTTTTAACATCTGTGATTGAAATTCAGCAAGTGGACCAAATTCTAATTTGAATGCATAAATATAGTTGTTATATACACCAACACTTATAAAATCAGCATGTGGAATGGAGACTCTGTAATCTGTTTGATTAATTGTATAAGAAGAAATAAAATCAGGGTCCTTTGATTCAACAATGTATGGAAATATTTTTTTTACATCGTCTATACTCATTCCCCATGTCAATGACTGAAAAAGAAATTTATTGCTTGTTATTGTACCAAATGCCTGGTCATCTTCTTTGCTATATTTTGTAATATATGATTTATAAACATCAATTTTATTATTATAATCTATCTTTTTTAAAATTATAAATAAAATTACAATTGCAATGAAAATACCAACCCCAACCTTTGTCCAGAAATCTCTTATTTTTTTTATTCTTTCTTTGTCTAAAACAACATCTTTTTTCTTAGGAAGCGGTGAACCGCAATTTCTGCAAAAATTTGCTTCGTCCCTGTTTTCTGTTTGACATGCTTTGCAAATCCTTGACATTATTATTTACCTCCGTAGATTTTAAATCTATTCTTTCCTTATTTTGCGTATTGCATATTTTGTTAATTTACCTGATGTATCACCTTTTGATGTTATTTGATACATATAAAGTCCGGGCTCAAAATTTGCCCATGAGCAGGAAGATGAATTATATATTTTACCTTTTTTCTTTTCTTCGATTGTATGTAACAATTTACCCGTTTCGTTATATATCTTTATTGTAACCAGGCCATCTTCTGGAATATAATAACTAAAAATAAATTTATCTGATGCCTTTTCATAAATCGCAAAAATTTCAGTAGAAATATTTATTATTCTTTCCGGTTCATCTGCTTTTAGTTCAATATCATAAAGCATCTGCGGTGGTAAACCCTTGGCTACTATTTTTATTTTAATTTTACCAACAGGCAAATTATCAACTACAAAATTGCCCTCTTTATCAGAAATTGCAATACCTAAAGTTGTACCATCCTCCTGCATGATTTCAACCGTTGCGCCCGGCTGCGGCATTATTCCATTTGATTGAGTTATTGTTCCTTTTACTGTAACTTTTGTCTTTATTTTTATTCTGTAATGATTAGCAGTTTTTCCTATCACGCCTTCTTTGTCAACAGAGACAATGTGAAAATACCATATACCATCAGACAAATTTTGAAATGTAATGCTGGTATCCATTGTTTTTGAATTTTTGGTTGTTGGCACTGTATCTTCTAAATTATCAAGCACATAAAAAAATCCTATAATATCATTTACATACTCCGGTGGTTTCCATTGCAAACGAACATTTTTTTCTCTGTACCACCTGTTCTGGTCCTGATGTGTCATAGAAAAAACTTCTGGCGGTGGCGGAGTCATTGCAACTTTTATCTGCATATGAAAAGCTTCCTGAGAAATATTACTTGCGTTATCCTTTGCAACAATGTGGAAATACCATATACCATCAGGCACATCAACAAAAGATGCCATTGTGCCTTTTGTCCAGCTCGCGCTTGATAAATCCGGCACAGAATCTTTTATCTGATTAAAAATATAGTAATAGCCTTCTATACCAGCGGGGTCAGAAGGTATTGTCCATGTAAAAGAAGGTGTATTATTATTATACCATCTATTAAAATCAGGATGAGTTATTGATGAAACAACCGGTGGTTTTGGAAGTGTGGTATCTATATTTATCTGATAATGATATGCTTCGTCTGATAAATTTCCTGCCTCATCCTTTGAAATTATATGAAAATACCATGTCCCGTCTGACACATTGTTTAAATCAATTTCATTATCAATATACCATGTCCCTGTTTTTGCATCTGGTTTTGTTGTTGGATTCTGGTCAAAAATATAATAATAACCTGTTATTTTTGTTGCATCCTGTGGTGTATCCCAGGATAATTTTACATCTTTGTTGTTATACCATGCATCCTGTATGGGGTGTGTAAATGATTTTACAACAGGCGGTAAGGCAAATTTATCACACACTACAAGTATTTGTTTATTGCCACTTTCACGCTCGTTACCAACTTTGTCTACAGCGCGCACAGTATAATAATAAATAATACCATCTTCCAGTTCGCGGGAATCATCTATAAATTTATTTTCCTTTACAGCACCATCATCACAAATTTGCATCCCAACCTGACCGGACACAGTTGAACGGTATATTCTGTAATAATCAACTCCTGAAACAGAATCCACTGCTTTTGTCCATTCAATTAAAATATTTCCTTCTTTTAATGGTCTGGCAACAATTTGAGTTATTGCAGAAGGTGGTGAAACATCAATTGTTGTTTTAATTGAATTATTTTCATAATAATCACTCCAGTTGCCTGCATTATCCCTTGCTTTTATTCTGAAATAATATGTTATTGCATCTTCACCTTTGAAAACCGCTTTCCTTTCTTTTGTTTCTTTCAGCCATAATTTCCATTTACCTTTATCTCCTTCTTTGTATTCAACTGTGAATACAAATACACCTGATTCTTTGTCTTCTGCATCCCACTCTACTTCAAAACTTTCAGAATTCACAAATTCAGGCAATTCTTTTATTTTTACCTCCGGTGGATTGGTTTCTACTTTGAATTTATAATGAAATGCTTCTGTTCCTATGTTTCCCGCTTTATCTTTTAAAACAATGTGAAAATACCATTCACCGTCATCAAGCGGTTCATTTATTTTAATTGTCCCATCTTTTGTAAACCTGCCTTCTTTTTTATCCGGTATGGTATCATTCTTTCTATCCACCTTATAATAAAAGCCATCCACACCTGATAAATCATCAACCTTTTCAACAACAAATACAGGATATTTTTCAGAATAATATTTTTCTGAATTTGGATGAGTAGTGGATATGACTTCCGGCGGTGCTGCAATAAAATCCAAATGAACCGTATAGACCGCTGGTTCTTCACCAATATTTCCTGCATTGTCTTCTGCAATCAAATGAAAATAATATACACCCTGTTCTGTTGTCACTATGTCAACTTCTCTTTTATCGGTTTTCACTGCCATATCAGGTGTTATTTTGATGTGTCTTTCTTTTGAAAACAAATAATAAAAATCTTTTATCTTTGATAAATCAGATGGAACTGTCCATGTAAATTTTATAAGTCCTGTGTTATACCATTTATTTTCATCCGGATGAGTCAATGAAGAAATTTTTGGTTGTTCTACTGTGGTATCTATTTTTATCTTAAAATGTGACGCTTCCGGTCCAATGTTACCTGCGTTGTCTTTTGCAATTATATGAAAATACCATATACCATCCTGTAATTGCGGCAGAGTTATCTGGTTTGCAACTGTCCATTCGGAACTATCTTTTAAAGGAATTGTTGAATGTTTCTGGTCAACTGTATAATAATAACCTTCTATGCCTGACATATCTTCCGGTGTATCCCATTGTATCTGTGGAATAGGATTTTTATACCATGCTTCCTGGTCTTTGTGTGTTGTTGAATAAACAAAAGGTGGTTTTGCAACTGTATCAATATTAAACATAAAATGCGATGCCTGACGTCCTGTATTACCTGCTTTATCTTTTGAAATAACATGCAAATACCATGTTCCATCTTTTAAATCACCGGAAAATATTATATCTTTATCTGTCCAGGAACTTTTTTCATCCGGAATTGTTTTCTCATTATTATCAATAACATAAAAATAACCGGCTATGCCTGATAAGTCGTCTGCAGGGCTTATTTTAAATTGGGCACGTTTTATATTATACCATCTCTGAGGGTCAGGATGAGTGATTGAAGAAATATTTGGTGGCAATGCCTGTGTGTCTATATTAAATCTAAAATGAGAGGTACCTCTGGAAATGTTACCTGCTAAATCTTTTGATTTAACATGAATATACCATGTGCCATCTGTTTTTTCTTTTATTTCAATATCTGTTTGCTCTGTAAATATCAATTCTGTTTCTGAGGGCTCATAATCAGGTATCCTATTTACAAGATAATAAAACCCATCTATTCCTGATAAATCATGCGGTTTTGAGATATGGATTGTAATATCTGTATTGTTATACCAGGATAACTGGTCTGGATGTGTTCTTGAATTTATTATAGGATTTAGTGCTTGTGTGTCTATATTAAATTTATAATGCGTTGCCCTTGTTCCAATGTTACCAGCTTTGTCTTTTGAAATAATGTGAAAATATTTTGTTCCATCTTCCAACATACCTAATTTAACATTTTTTTCTTCTGTCCATTGTGCAATTTTTTCATTTGGAACTGTATTGGGTAATTCATCTATTAAATAATAATAGCCAGCAATACCTGACATATCTTCTGGTTCTTCCCATGTAAAAACCGGTGCTGTATTATACCATCTTTCCGAGTCAGGATGCGTAGGCGATGTAACTTTTGGCGGCAATGCAACTGTATCAATTTTTATCCTGTAATGAGAAACAGTTGGACTTATATTGCCTGCTTTATCTTCAATCAACAGATGAAAATACCATATCCCGTCTTCCAGACCTTTTATTAAAACACTGTCGCTCGTTGTTACTTCACATTTAGCAGGGTCTGGTTTTGTATCAGGATTTTTATCAATCACGTATAGATAATTTTTTATTTCAGGGTGAATACCCCAGTAAATATCAATTTCATTTTTATTATACCATTCATCCTGCGACGGATGAGTCCGCGATGTCAGAACCGGTGTAACAGCAGCGGTCGTTGTAAAAGTCCAGTCATCAGCAACTCCAGAAAAGCTGCCAATATCTGTGTATGGTAATAATCTGAAATGATATTTGGTAAGCGCCTTTAAATTTGTCAATGTTAATTTGTGTATTATTGACTTTTCTTCTTTTATCACGGTAAAGCCATAATTAAGGTCAGTGCCGTATTCAATAATAGTATTTGCTTCTTTATCTGTGGTCCAGTTTATGACTGCACTGTGCGATGTAATTTCATCAATTCTGACATCCATAACTTTTGGCGGCGGAACATTTGATATGGTGGTTCTGAATATTCTGCCGCGCGGCGAAGAGCCAAAATAAAGATAACCATTAAATACTTTTAATATTCTTACATCTTCTTCGTCTGTCTGGAATGCGACTTCCCATTTTTTTCCATCGGTTGTTTTAAATATTCTGCCACTGTCTCCACTGCCAACATATAAAGAATTTGAAAATGATGCAAATTTAAAAAAATTAATATCTTTTTCGGAGAAAAAGTTTTCTACCCAGTTTATGCCATCCTCTGACATAAATATAAGGCCGCCGGTTGATTTTGAAGTAGAACAAAAAAGACGATTTTTAAAAACAAAAAAATCATTTACAAAACTTTGATTTGTATCAAATACCTTTTGCCAGTTTACTCCATCTGCTGTTCTATATATAACACCATTGGGATATGTACCTGCATAAAGATAATCACGAAACAAACCAAAAGTCGTTGCAGCGAGTTCAGAAGTGTTCAAAGAAATAACCCAGTGTGTTCCGTTATATGAATATATTTTTCCTTCTGTTGAAGTGCCCGCAAATAAACGGCCTTTGAATATTTCAAGGCAATGCACCCTTGCCTCTCCGCTGTTAAAAGAAAGACTCCACGTCTTGCCATCCAGTGTTTCGTAGATACCACCATTTGCATTTGTTCCGCAAAAAAGTTTTGGAGTGCCGAGGTCGTTAAATGCTTTTAAACAATAAACCTGTGGTGTATAGTCACCCAGTTGCTCATCTTCAAATGATTTTGTATGACCCACAGGTGGATTAAAATAAGGAGAAAAAATATTTGAAATGCTTATTAATTCCCATGCACCTATATCACCTGTTGATGTTCTAATAACAGTATCTTTATTGGTTGATGCATAAAGATAACCATTAAATTCTTCAAAATCATAAATTACAGGGATGTCTTTGTTTTCATAAACAGGTATAAATGACTCTTTTGGAACATATTTTAAATAAAGGGGTATAGCTGCCTTTATGTTTTTCATAACTTCGCGGCTGTCTTTGCCACTCACAATCAAACCAGGCAGTTCTCTGCACTCGCCTATGTATTTCCCTTCTACCTTATGTATAACCACCTCAAAATCAGTGGGTAATTTTTTTATATTTTCTTTTTCTTTCATTTAACCGCCTTTTTATTTTTAAAATGATAAATCAAAGAATACTCATCACAGTCAGGAAATTTGGGACAATTAAAACAATCCTTCCATATTTTTTGTGGCAAATTTTTTTTAGGAATTTTTTTAAATCCATATTTAATAAAAAAATCAGGAATTTTGGTTAAAACAAAAACGGATTTTATTCCTATTTTTTCTGCTTCATTGATTGCAAAAGAAATAAGTTTGCTTCCATAACCTTTTCCTCTGTATTTACTTTCAATAACAAAAGACCTTATTTCACCAAGATCATCCCAATAAATATGCAAACCAACAACACCTATTTTTTTATTTTTCTCTTCAACAATATAAAAATCCCTTATCTGAGAATATATGTCTGCCAAACCTCTTGGCAGCAAATCAAACTCAACAGCATATTTTTTTATTATCTTATGAATAAAAATAGCATCATTCACTCTTGCCTGTCTGACTTTCGCCATCTATCAATATTCTCCTTTACTGACTTAATTCCTTGGTTTTTATTTTCAAAGAATGATTTTTCCTTTACAAATTTAACCCCCTGATTAAATGCCTGATAATTTTTTTCAACAATTTCATTTTTTTTACCTTTTAGCATCTGTTCCATTACTTTAAAATACTTTTCTTTTTGAAACAAATTATTAACTTCTGAATAAACACCTGCAATAACCATATTTACACCTTTTATAAAATTCAAATTCTTTGCAATATCAGAAGCCGGCACAGATATTTTTTTCACTTTGTCACAATCACTTTTTATTAATGATGAGTTTTCAATTAAAATACAATCTTTTGTTATTTTATCTTTATATGTTTCATAAGCGCGTGTATCAAAAACAATCAAAGTAGTTGGTGTATCAACAACAGGTGAAAATATTTCATCATCAGATATAACCACATTACAAAAAGAAAATCCACCGCGCTTTTCTGCTCCATAGGATGGCAGCCATGTTACATTTTTATTATCCAAAATAGCAACATTACACAAAAAAAGCCCAAGCGTTAACACACCCTGACCGCCACTACCTGCTATTATAATTTTTTCTTCCATAATATGCTTCCTTTTTATTGGGTATCTTTAATTAAACCAATCTTAAAATATTCGGAAATTGTTTCATCTATCATTTTATTTGATTCAACAGGGTCTTTTCTCCAGTTTGTCGGACAGGAAGAAACAACTTCAACCATAGAAAAACCAATATTTGTAATCTGGTTTATAAATGCTTTTTTAATGGCTTTTTTTGCCTTTACAACTGATGGAGCATCTGTTACCTTTACACGCTCTAAATATTTAACACCCTGAAGCGGTGCAAGTAACTCAAGCATTTTGATTGGATAACCGTATGTCTTTACATCCCTGCCGTAAGGGGATGTTGTTGTTACCTGTTCTATCAATGTTGTTGGAGCAAGCTGGCCACCAGTCATTCCATAATTTGTATTATTGATAAATATTATGGTTATATTTTCGCCTCTGTTTGCAGTATGTATTGTTTCCGCCATTCCAATTGATGCTAAATCACCATCGCCCTGATATGAAAAAACAACTTTATCTGGATGGACTCTTTTTATTGCAGTGGCAACAACAGGCGCTCTGCCGTGGGCTGCTTCTGTAACATCAAAATCAAAAAAATCATAAGCAAAAACCGCACATCCAACAGGAGCAACACCTATTGTTTTTTCTCGTATATCAAGTTCATCAACAACTTCAGCGATTAATTTATGAACAGTGCTGTGTCCACAACCAGGGCAATATGAAAAAATTGTGTCAGTTAATGATTTTGGTCTTTTATATACCAATCTTTGCTTTTCCATAATTATATATGCTCCTGAATAAATTTATATAATTCTTCGGATGTCGGTACTCCGCCACCGGGTCTGCCGTAAAACTCTATTTTTTTTGTTCCTTCCAACGCTATTTTAACATCATCCAACATCTGGCCTAAATTCATTTCAAAAACAAAAACTTTTTTCACATTTTGCGCATATTCTTTTAATTCCTGATAAGGAAAGGGCCATAAAGTAATCGGCCTGAATAATTTTATATTTTCATATTTTTTTACTATATTTTTCGAAATTCTTGCAACGGTTCCAAATGCAACTATTAAATACTCTGCATCCTTATTTTTATGAAATTCTTCAAATTTTTTTTCATTCTTTGTTATTAAATCATATTTTTTCTTTAAATCAAAATTGTGTTTTTCAAGTGCACCCGGTTTCATAAGTAAAGAAAGTATTCTCTGACCATGTCTACCCTTTGCACCGGTTAATGCCCATTCTTTGGGTTTATTTAAATATTCTGATTTTTTATCACGTTTTAATTCAATATTTTCCATCATCTGACCAAGTAAGCCATCGGTTAATACCATAACTGGGTTTCTGTATTTATCAGCAAGGTCAAATGCATCAAATGTAAAATCATACATTTCCTGCAAAGAAGAAGGCGCAAGAACAATTAATCTGTAATCACCATGTCCTGGTTTGCATGCCTGATAATAATCTGACTGTGATGGCGCAATATTTCCAAGGCCCGGACCTCCGCGCATAACATTAACTATGACGCCTGGCAGTTCACAACCTGCCATATAGGATATGCCCTCCTGCATCAGGGAAATACCGGGAGACGAAGATGTAGTCATTGCGCGTGCACCGGCAGCTGCCGCACCAAAAACCAGATTAATTGATATTAATTCACTTTCTGCCTGTAAAAACACCCCACCAACTTCTTTCATTCTTTTTGACATATACTCAGGTATTTCATTCTGCGGAGTAATCGGATATCCCGCATAAAATCTGCAACCAGCATCAAGAGCTGCCTCAACTATGGCATTGTTTCCTTTTATGAATACTTTTTCAGAAACGTTACTCATTTTTATGCACCTTTTCCTCAATTATTTCAACAACTTCTATTGCTGCATCGGGGCATACAATTGCGCATAATGTGCAGGCATTGCACTGGCCTGTATTTTTAAATTCTGCTATATTATAACCAAATCTGTTGATTTTCTCGCCTATTTTTATTTCGCTTTTGGGACATTGATTTATACAAATCAGACAACTTTTACACCTGTCTTCATCTATTATTATTCTGCCTTTTTTCATAAATAATCCGCCTTTTTAATTTTTATATATTAGTAAAATTAATGAAAAAATGTTTAATTATTATATTATAACCTTGATTATTTGACAAGAAAATTATTAATTTTGGTATCCCCTCAGTTTAGGTTTTTATAAAATATAAAGTAAATTTTTTTGCTTTGCTTTTTACATTAATAAAATCTCCCCAAGCCCCTCTTTTATGCCGTAAAATTCACTTCGTTCATCACGGCACTTCAAAAGATAGGGGTTAAAAAATTTCTTCTTCTTTAATTTCCCCATTTTTTAACTGTCCATTACCCATATCTTCTTTTTTAATAAGAAGCAGGTATATCCTGATTTTTGAGGAAAATTACGGGTGGCTCACAGTATTGTCTATTTTACTCACTCCCAATTTTAACGCCCTTCTTAATCCTATCTAAGGGGGGTTGCGTAAGCCTCGCATACTTTTGACTGCAAATTCTTTGCCCGACTTTTCCTCAACCGTTTTTTACGAAAAATAAAGCGGTATACCTGCTTCTTGATACTTATGGGTAATGGACAGATTCTAAAGGGAGATTAAGAGGGATTTTCAATTTTTATTATCACCTCCTATAACTGAAGGATTACATTTTACGATTTACGATTTTCAGTTTATTATTTTTAATAAACTTTTTACAAATAATAAAAAGTTGTATCATCTATAATATTTTATTGTAAGCATTGGTCTATTGTTTTTTTATTTTTATATTATAAATTATACCTTATTGACATAAATCAATAAAAATGATAATTTTTTAATATGAAAAAATTTATTTTTATATGTTTTTTATTGTTTGCATCTGGTATTATTACAGCAAAAGAAGAAAAGATAAATATTCCTCTTCCTAATCCAACTATTAAAATATTATACACAATTCCAGGTGCAGATTATAAATCAAATCAGGAATTATTTGAAATAAAACCAACGCCAGAATTATATATTGATGGTATATTAAATGAGCAGATAAAAACACATCCGCTTATAATACGTGATAAAAAATCTTCAATAATTGCTAAAATTTATTTCAGCTATAATAATAATGGCATATATTTATTGGCTGAGGTTAATGATAAATCCCCCAGATTAAATAATAATACTAAAGAAAAAATAAATAATGGTGATTCTATTGAATTGTTTTTTGGTTTTGGCAGGGTCTATCACATTGGAATAAAAGCAACACAAAAAAAAGAACTGTGGAATTGGACTTTACAATCAAATATTGATAGAGATAATACCATTATTAAAAAAACAAAGAATGGCTATATAATTGAATCACAGATTCCCTGGCATAATTTTATGATGGGTTGTCTTTGCTCACTGCGAAACAAGGAATTAAATTTTAATGTTATTATAAATAACAGAACCGGTGATAATAAAATCATAAAATATAAATGGTGTGATAAAGACGTGGATGATAAATTGGAAAAATGCGGATATGTGATATTCAGATAAAATATAAAATATTTACGATATAAGATGTAAGAAGTAAAATGTGAAATGTAGAATTTATAATTACATTGCTGATTGGTGATTGCTGCTTGCTAGTTGGATAAAACATTGCTGGTTGTTGGTTGTTTTTTATTTTTCCAATCCGCAATTAGCAACCAGCAATCGACAATGTAGTTATTTCCCCTCACCTTTATCCTCTCCTCGCAGGGTATGTCCTTTACCCATATCTTTCTTTTTATGATTAAAATAATAAATGGAATTAAAAAATAAACGGGCGAACACATAGGTTCGCCCCTACAGAGAATCAATAATGTGTCTTTGTAGGGACAGCCCTGCGTGGCTGTCCGAACATTCTTAAGAAGTAAATAATAAAAATGGTGTCTTTTTGACTTATGGGTAATGGACATCTAAAGGGTATCTGTCCATTACCCATAAGTATCGAGAAACAGGTATACCGCTTTATTTTTCGTAAAAAACAGTTGAGGAAAAGTCGGGCAAAGAATTTACAGTCAAAAGTAGACGAGGCTTACGCAACACCCCTTAGATAGCATTAAGAAGGGCGTTAAAATTGGGAGTAAGTAAACGAGATAACACTGCGAACCACCCGTAATTTTCCTCAAAAATCAGGATATACCTGCTTCTTATTAAAAAAGAAGATGTGGGTAATGGACATAAAGGGTAGAGGGGATTCAAATTTTCGATTTTCATTTTATTATTTTTTATTCTCTATTTTTAGTTTTAAATCTTACATTTTACATCTTAAATTACACATTTCACATTTTACATTTTTTTATAAACTTCCTCCGGCTTTATGCCTCTCAGACATTCATAATTTCCATATTTGCATTTTTTTTCAAAACACGGCTGGCAGGATAAATTCCTGTAAATAATTTTACTTGTTTTATTAAGTGGTCCTGCCCAGTATGGTGGAATTGAACCATAAATAATTATTGATGGTATTTTAAAAGCATCTGAAATATGGGCAAGACCTGAATCATTGCCAACAAAACAAGAACTGTTTTTTATTAAAATAATTGTATCACAGAGTTCACATCCACGCATATCTTTGCATCTTGTATTATTTAAAATATCATCTGATATTTTTATTTCTTTATCTTTTTTTCCACCCAAGATGGCGACAGTCATATTTCTTTTATTATTTTGTATCAATCTTATTAATTCTTCAAAATAAGTAAGTGGCCATTGTTTGGAAGGCCCATAAGCAGTAAAAGGTGCAATTGTTATTATTTTATTTTTTATCTTTAAATCTTTTAATAATTTTTTTTCTTTAAATTTATTAACATATAACTCCTGTTTTATATCTGAAAAATTAAAAGAATTATCAAGTAAATACAATATGTTTTTGTATTCCTCTATTATATGATTTTTATATTTCTCTTTTCTCTTATATGCCTTGCTTAATAAAACACCTCCTAAATCATCCGCATAACCAAATCTGTGTTTTATACCAGAAAACAATAAAAAAATATGTGATGAAAAAGATGGCTTAAAAGACACTGCTGTTTTTATATTTTCTTTTCTTATTTCTGATATTGCTTTTAAAAAACTTATAAAACCAGATTTTATTTCTATTATGCTATCAATATAAGGATTATTTTTAAAAATAGTTGCTGCATTTGGTTTTGTTGCAATAATAATCTTTTTAAATTCCTTTTTAATAATTGGTAAAAAAGAAGTAATCAAAACACAATCTCCTATCCAGTTTGGAGCCCGAATAAGTAAAATATCTTTATTTATTTTAGTTTTATATTCTATCATCTTTGAAATTTTTACAAATTCAGAAAAAGAGCTGTAAATCGCAAGTACGAAACCGTGAAAACCATCTAAAAAACCTAATTTTAATAAAAACATTTTTAAAAATTTAAAAATTGGCGTAAACAATAATTTAATAAATAAAAATGGTTTTGATTTTTGTGCCTGTATGGAAGTATAACGGTTCATCTTTTCAAAATATGATTTACTATCAGTATAAGAATAATGTAAAATTGGTTCATTTATATAACCGACTTTACCACTTACCTTAACTGCCTCATGCACAGCCCCATAAAATTTTCCATTATTTTTTTTAAATAATCTTAATTGAAAATCAGCACCCCATCCACTATACTTTATCGCCTTGCCAAGAAAATAATTAACACGTTTTATATAATAACCATTTAAATCTTTTTCTATTACTTCTTTTATTTTCTGCTGTAATTCATTGCTTATTACTTCATCGGCATCAACACTTAAAATCCATTGATTTTTTGCCTTTGAGATTCCATAATTTTTAATATTTGAAAAATTTGTAAATTCTTTAAAAAAAATTTTTGCCTTGTATTTTTTGGCAATACTTATGGTTTTATCCTTGCTGCCGGAATCAACGATGATAATTTCAGAACAGAATTTAAGGGAATCAAGGCATCTTTTTATGTTTTTTTCTTCATTAAATGTTACAATAACAGCTGTTATTTTCATGAAGGAATTTGGATATGTTTTTTTATGGCATCCGTAACCCGTGAAACAGGAACAGAATCCGGCGAACCATCAGATGCCTGCAGGATTTCATGATTATTACCTGCGGGTTTATTGGTGTCAGGATCTGTATTTGACCAGATTACTATTAAATTTGTAAATGGTGACAATAAATGCATAAAATCTGTTTCATTGCAGATGAAACATGTAAAATAGGTGGATAATGCAGCAAGTTTTAAATAATCAGTTGTATCCGGGATTAATGCTTTATTTCTTATAACATGCATAAATTCTTCAAGACGTTTTTTTTCATTTTCATGGTAATATATAATAACCCGTGCGTTGAACTTTTCAACAACATTCCTGACAAGTTGTGAAAATTTATTAATTGACCATCTTTTAGATTCATTTAATGAAGTAGGATGAATACCTATAATAATATCTTTTTGTATTATTTCATTTTTCTTTATAAAATCAATGGCATATTTTTTGTCTTCTTCTGATATATTAATTTTTGGAGTAAAATCATAGGTGTTTGCACCAATAAACCTGACAAGGTTCAGATATTTTAATATCCTATGTTGTGGAGTATCAATAGTCTGTAATTTTAAATTATGAAAAAAATTATATATCTTTGTCTCTTTTTTTAATGCATAGGCAACTTTTGCCCGTGCAGGGCAAATAGCACTTACAACAATAGAACGCAAACTATCTGATGCAAAATTAACAAGTATTTCATATCCACCAAATAAAATTTTAAATATGGAAAAAAGACAGTTAAAAAAATTAAAACAAATAATTTTATCAACACCCGATGAATGTAATGCAATCTTTTTTAATTTCTCAGGTATTAGAACAGTCAGTTTCCCTTCCGGCGGTAATGCCTCCTTTAATGCACTTATTGCAGGCGTTGAAAGTAAAAAATCCTCAAAATTATCAGGCGCAATTACAAGTAAAGATGTTATTTCTTTTAAATTTATCTGCTTTGCATGCAATATTTTTTTATTCAGCATTTATTTAACCTTTATATTTTTTAATTTTTTCTATCACCATATCTGGCGTTATTTCAGTCATACATTCAAAAGATGCTATGGGACATTTCTTACCACCATGTAAACTACAGGGCCGACACGCTAACTTTTTTTCAATAATTAAAAAATTTTTATTGTGTATAAATCCAAATTCAGAAACTGTAGGACCTAAAATAATCAAAGCAGGTTTTTTATGAAGCCATGCAATATGCGCAGCTGCTGTATCATTTCCTATAAAAAAATCACATTTTTTTATTGTTAAATCCAATTTTTCAAACGTCGTTTTTCCTATTAAATTAACAATATTCCTACCTTTAATATATAACAAATCACTATTTTTTTCAATCTCTTCTTTGATACCTGTTATAAATATTTTAATTTTTTTTAATCTGGATAATCTTTGAACCAAATCAAAAAAATAAGGCCATCTTTTTAATTCCCATTTTGCACCAGCATGAACTACAATATTTCTTATACTTTTTATTTTTTTTATATTTTCTTGTTTTATTTTTTTTATCTGATTTATTCCTGATTTTTGCAACGCATTTAAAGCTGCTTCTATGTATTTTTCTTCTATTGTCTTAAATTGTCCGTAAAACCATTTAAAATAAATCATAAGACGTCTTTTTAAAATATCTTTTTTAACAACTGATTTTATTTTGATATTAGTAAAAAAAGTTATTAAAAATGACCTGAAATTTGAATGAAGGTCAATAAGAATATCATACTTTACATTGTTTATTTTATTTATAGTTTCATTAATTGAATTTATATCTCTTATAAAAGACGAATGTGTTTTTAAAATTAATATTCCGTCAACACCGGTTAATGATGCTGCCTTTTCAAAACCATCTTTTACAAGCAAATTTATTTTGCAATTTGGAATATTATATTTTAAAAATTTAACTACAGATGATACCAATATGATATCGCCAGCAGAACTCAATCTTATTAATAAAATTTTCATATCTATAATTTAATCCTTTTATCCAATTCTTTAATATTTTTTATTAATATACCTGTTTTTAAACAAAAAACCCTGTCATCAGTAAAAAACTTTCTTTTTAATTTTACTTCATCTTTTTCAGTTGTTATTACAAAAGAAGCATTTGTCTTTTGTAATAATTTACATATTGCTTCTGTTTCTTTTTTCTTAAGTGTATAATGGTCCCTGAATCTTAATCCAACCATTACATGGGCATTTAATAATTTTAAAGTGCGCTCAAAAGCAATGGGATTGCCTATGCCAGCAAAAGAAATAACTTTTTTATTGGATAAAAAATCAGTTCCAAAATGTTCATTTGTAAAAATATTGTAAACATATTTGGGTAAAACATCCGCTTCAAAAATTTTTGCATTTCTGTCATATCCAAGAATTACTTCTTTTATTCTGTCAATCTTTTGAATATTATCCACAAGATTTGAATTTGTAATTATTATAGCATCCGCTTCCTTTAAACAATGAATGGGTTCTCTAAGCATTCCTGCAGGAAACAAACTATTAAATCCAAAAGGATTTAAAGCATCAATCAAAAGAATATTTATTGCTTTTTTTATATCTTTCCTTTTTTGAAAACCATCATCAAGCAAAACATAATCCGGCTTGAATATCTGTAAACCATATTCAATTGTTTTTATCTTATTCTCACCAACAATAACACAGGCATCTTTTAAATTTCTTGCAAGCATAAAAGGTTCATCGCCTGCATTTTTTACTGATAATAAAATTTCCGAGCCATTTGAAACAACATCAATATCATTGATTTTTTTCCTTTTATATCCTTTTGCCACAACAAGTAATTTTTTATTTGATTTTATAATTCTCTTTGCAATTTCAAGAGTTACAGATGTCTTACCGGTTCCACCAAGAGTTAAATTTCCTATGGTTATTATATTACAGGTTGTAATCAATGGCTTTTTTAGATTTAACCTGTATATAATATCTTTTATTAATAATGCAAAAAAATAAAATCCAGAAAATATATAAAGAATCAGCATTATGAAAATATCTAAAATATTTTTTTTCTTTTTTATTATTATCTGCCACCAGATTTTTTCTATCATTTCTGTTCCTCATATAATTTTTTATCAACCAGAATTTCTTTTATTAATAAAGCAGTGGTCTCAGCTGATGATTTGAAATTTTCAACAACCTTTTTATTGTTATAACCTTTTGAAATCCTCTCATTTTCATTATATACTAATAATTTTAAAATATTTGTCATTTCTGTTACATCTGCTTCAACCACAAATGTGCCTCCGCCTGTTACTAATCTGTTTGTAGTATCTTCAAAATTAAACATATTTTTACCAACAATGACCGGTAATCCATAAAAAGCCGGCTCAATCGGATTGTGTCCACCAAAATTTTTAAATCCGCCACCAGCTATTGCAATATCACCCATTGAATAAAAATGTGTCAGTTCACCTATGGTATTTAAAATAACAACTTCGCAATCAAGTATTTTATTGCATTCATTTAAATTTGTCCACAATTCATATTTTAAATTATATTTATTTAAAATTTGAATTATATTATTCACTCTTTTTAAATATCGCGGAGCAACGATAAGGATTGCTTTGTCTTTTAAATTAAAAAATGACTTAATAATTAATTCTTCTTCCCCCTCTCTTATACTGCCAGCAATTATTATTTTTTTATTCTTTTCTTTTGAAATCAGGTATTTGTATTTTAAATTTCCTTCAATTGAAAATTTTGTATTAGGCAATACTATGATTTTATGGTTATCTAATTTACCTATTGAAATGAATCTTTTTGCCATCTTTTCGCTTTGAACAATAATGAACATAAATTTTTGTAGTATACCGGCAAAAATAAATGAAAAAACCCTATAAAAAATAAAACTCTTTTCTGAAATTCTGCCATTCATAAGAACCAAAGGAACCTTTTTTAAATATATGTTATTGATAAGATTAGGCCATAATTCGGTCTCAATGAAAACAACCAGTTGTGGTTTTATTTTTCTTATAAAATAATCTGTAAAAAAATATAAATCCACAGGCACAAAACAGGAAAATAAAATTAAATCATTTAATTCCTTTTTTATTTTATTTTTACCATTTATACTTGTAGTGGTTATTACAAATTCATATCCCTCACAAATATTTTTTAATTCTTTTAAAACCGGTATAAGCGCCTGAATTTCACCTACAGATGCAGCATGAAACCAGATTGTTTTTTTACCTTCCACTGCTGGCTCTTTATCATAAATGCAAAATCTCTCTAAAACATCTTTACGCCATTTGGGATTTATAATAATCCCAATTAAAATAAACGGCGAAAATAAAATTATCAAAAATAACAATAATAAATTATAAATAAATATCAAACTAATTCTCCTTTAGAATCGTTTTCACACTATTTTTAATTATGTTTTTTTTATAGATTAAATTTTTTATTTTTTTATATTCATTTTTTATAAAATTATAATATTTTTTGTCTTTAAGTATTTGATTTATGTTATCACATATTTTTTTTGCAGTAAAATTATGTTGTATTAATTCGGAAACTATCTTTCTTCCTGCAATTATATTAGGCAAAGAAATAAATTTTATTTTTAGTAATTTCTTTGTTATCAAATAAGAAATAAAAGACAACTTATATACAACTACCATTGGTATTCCAAGCAAAGCATTTTCAAGTGTTATTGTTCCTGATTTTACAATTGCTGCAACAAGAGATTTTCTTGCAGAATAATCATCGCCGTTTAATATTTTAATATTCAATTGACTATATTTATCCAAATATTTTTTTATTACATAATGACTAACTGATTTTGATTTAAAAAGTAAAAAAAATGCATCAGGATTTTGCTCTTTTATTAAAACACATGACTTTAAAATTTCTGGTAAAAAAGATTTTATTTCATTTTCCCTGCTTCCCGGGAAAATGCCAATATTTTTTCTTTGACTCCTGCTGCATTTTATATTTTTAATTACCTCAGTAATTGGATGGCCGAAATATTTAACCCTTATGCCCTCTTTTTCAAAAACTTTCTTTTCAAATGGAAAAACAACAATACAAAAATCGCAATATTTTTTTATAATTTTTATTCTTTCATATTTCCATGCCCAAACCTGTGGTGTTATCCAGTATATTATTTTTTTTACACCTAACTCTCTTGCCTTTTTTATGAGCCATAAATGAAAACCGGGAAAATCAACAACAACTAATATATCAGGTTTTTCTTCTTTCAATATTTTTTCTGCTTTTATCAAAACAGAAATTATATTAAATAAATTTAATACAACTTCCCAGAAACCAATTATTGCTATTTTCAAAAGATTTATTTTTAAATCAGCGCCTGCCTTTTTTACACCATCCCCACCAAATGCAATAACTTTAATGTCTTTTTTTTGTTTTTTAATTTCTTTTACAAACAAGGAAGCATATAAATCCCCTGATTCTTCTCCTGCTGAAATCAGAATTTTTTCCAAAATAACACCTTTTGATTTTTGACTTTATTTAATTTTTTATTTATTTGCTTTTCAATTTCAAGAACAATGTTTAAAGCGTGAAACGCCTGTTCTGGTGTAACTTCTACTTCCTGCTTCCCATTAACCGCATCAATAAATGATTTTATCTCTTTGGCAAGCGGTTCTTCTTTTGACATTGGATAAACTTCTAATTCCATCATATCATTCCATGAAATTTTTCTATCCCCAGGTAATCCTTCTTTTAACTTATATACCTTTATTGATTGTCTGATATAATCAATTGACATATAAGCATTATTCTCAAAAACCCTTATTTTTCTAATTTTTTTAGGACTAACTCTGCTTGCTGTTATATTTGCCACACTGCCATTTTTAAACTCAAGCCGCACACTTGCCATATCAATAAAATCAGTGAGTATTGGAACACCTATAGCATCTATTTTTTTTACTTTGCTGTTTACTAATTGTAAAATTATATCAATATCATGTATCATAAGGTCTAAAACAACACTTATATCAGTTGACCTAGCTGTAAAAGGACCTAAACGGTTTGCCTCTATTAAAATTGGTGTCTTTTTTAATTGTTGTAATTTCTCTATGGCAACATTAAATCTTTCAATGTGGCCAATTTGTAAAATAATTTTATTTTTTTTATATAATTTCAATAAATCCTTTGCTTCTTTTGCAGTTGCAGTCATCGGCTTTTCTAAAAGAACATGTTTTTTATTTTCAACAAAAAATTTTGTAACCTTGTAATGTAAAGATGTAGGAACAGCTATTGAAACAACATCAACCATATTTAAAATTTTTCTATAATCAGTAAAAAAAGATGCCCTGTATTTATCTGCTGTCTCTTTACACTTTTCAGAAACATCAGCAATGCATGTAAGTTTTACACCTTCTGTATTTGCATAGATACGTGCATGGTGCTGACCCAGGCTACCCGCACCAACAACACCCGCTCTTAAAATTCTGTCCATATTAATTTTCACTCTCCATCTTTAATTTATTAAATTTTTCAAGTGTCTTTTTCATACATTTAACTTTTAAATAAATTCCATCTTCTTTATCCTGTCTTGAACAAACCACTCCTTCTTTGTAAAAAATTTCAACTAATCCAGGTTTACTTATTGGCACAACGATATTTCTTTGCATAAAATATTTTTCAACAACCTTCTGAATTTCATTAATAAGGTTATCTATGCCTTCGCCTGTTTTGGCTGATATAAAAATACCATTTTTTTCATTAGTTATATATTGCTTTTTATCAATATTTATTTTATCAATTTTATTATATGCTTCAATTATTACTTTGTCTTTATAAGAATCAATTTCATTTAAGACATTATAAACAACTTCCCTGCGTTCCTGCCAGCCATCTTCGCTTATATCTATTATATGAAGTATGACATCTGATTCTTTTACTTCTTCAAGAGTTGCTCTAAATGCCGCAACTAATTGCGTTGGCAATCTTTTAATAAATCCAACTGTATCAGAAAATAAAATTGTATATCCATCAGGTAAGGTAAATCTTTTAATCTTAGGGTCAAGGGTTGCAAATAATTTATCTTCGCTTAATTTTCCTGCATTTGTCATTCTATTTAAAAACATTGTCTTACCTGCATTGGTATAGCCAACAATTGCAACAAGTGGAACCGGTATTGACTTTCTTTTATCTCTTTGTTGTTCACGTATTTTTTTTATATTTTCCAATTCTTTTTTTATCTTTTGTATGCGTATTTTTATTTTTCTTTTATCTACCTCAAGTTTGGTCTCACCAGGCCCCCTTGTTCCAATACCACCTGTCTGCTGCATCAAATTAATACCACGGCCGGAAAGACGCGGTAAAAGATAAAGTAATTGAGCATATTCTACCTGTAATTTACCTTCCATTGTATGAGCTCTCTGGCTAAAAATATCAAGAATTAATTGCGTTCTATCAATGACCTTTTTTTCAAATATGTTTTCTAAATTTCTAACCTGCACCGGCTTTAATTCATTATCAAAAATAATCAAATCTATACTATTATTATATTTTTCTTTTATTTCTTCTGCCTTACCTTTACCTATATAATATGCAGGTGAAATTTCATATCTTTTCTGCTTTATAACATCAACAATTCTACCACCAGCAGTATCAACTAATCCTTTTATCTCTTCTATGTCATTTGCCACATCTTTAGTGGTTTCATGACTGAAAACTTTTACTAATAATGCATTTTCCATATGTGTTTCATATTATACAACAAAAATAACAAAATTCAATATTTTAAGTTGGAAATCGAAAACCACAAACTGTAAATCAGAAATTTTTCTAATTGCCAAATTTACTGTATCCCCTCAGTTGAGCCTGTGCAAAAAATAGAGAAAAACATAAAAAACAAAAAAACTGACATACAAAAATAATTAAAAAATAAGAGAAAAATAAAAAAAGAAAAAATTAAAATATTAAATTTTATGTTTTTTGCACAGGCTCTTTACTGAGGGGTTACGGTTTTGATTGACTAACCATATAAATTTTAAATCGTAAACCACAAATCAAAAAATATCTATTATTTTTTTAACATAAATCTTATTGCTCTTTCCAAGTCATCAATATCAATATTTGTATCCTTGCAGGGTCCATTGGGTCTGCGGTTAGGGATTGCTATGATTGGAATGTTTTTATTTGAATCAGTCATACCTGATATTAAATCCCTTTCGCAGGCAACACCTATTATTGCATCTGGATTTACCTTTTTTACTATCTGTCTTGCAGATGAGCCACCTGTTGCAATAAACACCTGACAGTTGTATTTCCGGGTTATCTCCAAGACCTTTTCTCTTACTGTTTTTTCAAAACATCTGGGAAGCAAAATCAGTAAATTAGTTGATGCAAATTTATCTTTTGTTACATAGACCAGTGCATTATTTACTTTGATTATTGAATTACCTACTCTGTCTTTTGAAATTTTAAAAAATGATGCTAGTTTATAAACAACAGGATAAACCCACTCAAGATGAAGTCCTGTTTTTTTTCTGAAAAATAAGAAATTTTTATTTGTAATAATTGTAAGTAAAAGCAATAAGGAAAACAAAATCAATCCGGTTGTAAATATTATTAATAAAAATAAAACAGTATTATTTACAATGACATTTATTTCTTTTAGACGTGGAGAAATGAAATAATAAATCAAAAACATAAAAGAAATAATAATAAAAACCGTTAAAAAGTAAAAAGTCAGGAATAAACGTTTGCCTTCGTTTATATCTTTTTCATATTCCAGCAAATCGCCACTCCAGCCCTGCCACTCATCGCCGAGCAGCCGGTCCTTTTTTGTTTCCTGGTTATCCATTTCCTGTTTTTCACTCATATAAACTCCTTTAATTTATTTTATCATTGCCACAGCAAACATTCTACCTGCTTTTTTACCTTCTTTTCTATATGAAAAGAATAAATCATTATTACATTTTGTGCATAACTTATTAATATAAATATTTTTTTCATCAACACCCGACTTTAATAAAAGATTTTTATTTGCTTTTTGTAAATCCATAAATATTTCCGAGCCATTTTTTATAAATACATTATTAAATATTTTTTCTTTATTAAATTTTTTATAAAGGTCATCTCCTATATTATAACAGCAGGGGCCAATTGATGGTGATGTTATTGCAATTAATTTATCCGGTTTTGAACCAAAATGTTTTTTCATTATTTTTACAGTTTTTAATATGATTTTTTTTGCCACTCCACGCCATCCAGAATGTATTGTCCCTACCACCTTGTTTTCCAAATCAATTATTATTGTCCCAATACAATCAGCAACTTTTACAGCAACAGCATAATTTTTTACATCTGTGATTATTCCATCTGCTTTTATGTTATGTAATGATTTATACCTTTTTACAATAATTATTTTATCTGAATGAATTTGTTTTAATATATTAATTTTTTTAATCCCAAGCGTTTTTTCTGCAACAGTTTTATTTTTAATCTTTCTTGTTGTAAATGCAATAAAAAAATCATCAAAATTTTCTTTAAAAAATATTTTTTTCTTATCCTTTGAAAATTTGAAATTATTATTCATTTTAATCTTGAAAAATATTCTATTATTCCTTCGGAAATACTCTGGGCAATTTTTTCTCTAAAATCATTATCATTGAGTTTTTTTTCTTCCTGAGGATTTGAAATAAATGCTGCTTCAACAAGTACAGATGGCATATTAGTATTTGCAAGGACATAAAAAGGTGCTCTTTCTGTGGGTGTCCACTTTAATCTTAAATTTTTAACAAGGGAGTGCTGGATATTACCCGCTGCCTCTATGCTTAAATACTCAAAAGCACTTTTTCTTAAATCATTAAGCAGCATTTCAAAAACGCCGACATTTTTATTTTCCAGTTTTGCTGCTTCTGCCGCTTCCCTTGATGATGCAACTCTGTTATATATATATGTTCTTATTCCCTGGGCGCCTCTGTCTCTTGAAGCATTGCAATGAATTGATATAAAAAGGTCAGCATTTTTTTCATTTGCAAAAATCGCTCTGCCTTTTAAAGAGATAAAATTATCATCATCTCTTGTTAAATAAATTTTAAAATTTTCCTTTTTCAGATATTTAATAATTCTTAATGTGATATCAAGTACTATATCCTTTTCCTGGACTCCGTTAGGACCTATTGCCCCAGGGTCATTTCCGCCATGCCCCGGGTCAAAAACAAGTATCCTTATTTGTTTTTTAATTTGATTAGTTGATGTAGGTAAAACTTCAATAGTCGGCTCTTTTTTCATAACTGGATTTTTTTTTACAACTATTTTCTTTTCTTCTTTTATATCTATTATCTTTGTAATCTGAGGTTGTATCACAGTTTCCTGTGCAACTTCCTGTTTCTTTTGCTCTTTTATTTCTTTTTGCAAAACTTCACTGCTTTGTTTTATTTCTTCATTTAAAAGTTGAACCAGTTGTTCAAAAGTATACTGGCTGATAAAAATAGCACCACCATCTGAAAATGGCGGTATATCTATTTTTTTTTGATACTCATCTGAAATTATATACGGGAAATTAAGAAAAATTTTTATCTGCCTGCCATTTTTTGAAATCACAATCTCATCAATTTCCCATTTAAAATCAATCTCTGCTTTTATTTCCTTTTCAACATATTTTAAATTAACAAATGATTCTGACGGCAACGAAAAAATTTCATTATTTAACAAAAGAAAAAATAAAACAAAAAGCATATATATTAAATTTCTTTTTAAACTTTTCTTTTTTAATATCATAAAATACTCACTATATTTCCCAATCTATATTTAATATCTTTTTTTCTAATTACTTTTTAATTGGGATACCTTTCAAATGTTGGAATATCAACATTTTCATAATCACTTTCAACTAATTGTTTTGCCAGTAATTCCATCTTTTGGAATCTGTCTATCGCATTATTAACAACTTCAATTTCTATTGCTTCTGTTATACCTGATACCAATATTACTATTTCTATTTCATCTCCCAATGACAGATCTTCCACAACACCATATTTTATAGATGCTTTATCTCCTGTTAATTTTCTTAACTCATCAACTATGGATAATTCTTTTGTAATAATATCTCCGATGAAATTAATCAGAACATGTTTTGCCCCTGCTAATTTTACTTCTCCTATAAAAGGATTATTAAGAGCGCTTGCCAATGCCTTTTGAGCCCTGTCTGTTCCACCTGCCCTGCCAATACCAATAAAGGTCTTGCCTCTTTCTCTTAATGTTGTATTTATATCCTCAAAATCAATATTTTGGACGCCTATTTTTGCAACCATTCCAATCAAACCATTTACAAAACTTATTAAAACCTTATTTGCTTCTCTGTATGCTTCTGAGCATCTCATATTTTCACAGTTTTCAATTACTTTATCATTTGAAATAACAATTACATTATTTACTTTTTCTGTTAATTTTTTCAGTGCTTCATCAACGATAATTTTTTTCTGACTCTTTTCCATTTCCCTCTTAAAAGGTGTAATTACAACAGCAACTGTTAAAATATTCATTGAACGTGCAATATCAGCAATCACAGGGCCAGCACCAGAACCGGTTCCACCGCCTAAACCTGCTGCAATAAAAAGCAGGTCTGTTCCTTCTAATTGTTGTTCAAGCGCTTCTCTGTCTTCTTCTGCTGCTTTTTCTCCGACTTCCGGCTTTGAACCAGAACCAAGTCCTTTTGTTAATTTTTTGCCAATCTGAATTTTTTCATGCGCCATCCTGCTGTTCAATGACTTCAAATCTGTGTTAACTGAAACTAATTCTGCTCCTGATATCCCTGCTTCTACCATATCATGAATAATGTTGCAACCACATCCGCCAACTCCCATAACTTTGATTACCGGTCCGCAAACTTCTTCTTTCTCAACAAGGTCAAACTTTAAAATTTCATCCTGCATTTGACACCTCCTATAGGTTGTCTATAATAATAGATTTTAAAAAATCCCAGATTTTTTGGAGCCAACTTCTATGTCCAACACTGTCTCTTGTTTTAACCTGATAACGTATATAATAATCAATAAGCCCTATTACTGTTGCATATTCAGGAGTTGCAACAATGTCATATAACCCTACTATCTTTTCTTTTAAAGGTATCCCAATCCGCACACGCAAATCCATTTCATCTTTTACCAATCTATCAATATTTTTCAGTAATGAAGAGCCGCCTGTTAAAATCACCCCACCGCTATATAAACTTTTATCAATCCCTTCTTTTTCAAGTTCTGTCTTGACAAATTTTACCAGTTCCTGAACCCTTAATTTTATATAAGGTGTTATTTTTGAAATCTGTATTTCCATGGTCTTTGATGCACCCATATCTGGTATTTTTACAAGTTCATCTTTTTCATCCGGGTCGCCATAAAATATTCCATATTTTCTTTTTAAATCTTCTGCAACACTTTTTGGTGTCTGTAATGCACTGACAATATCATTTGTTATTAATTGGCCGCCAACAGGTATGACTTTGGCAAAACGGACTGCACCTTTATAATATACAACCATATCTGTTGTTCCTCCACCTATATCAAGAACAAGTACGCCTATGTCTTTTTCATCATTAAATAAAACAGCATTAGCAGAAGCAATCCCCTGAACAATTACATCTTCTACTCTATAGCCAGCATGTTCAATTACTTTTCTGACATTATCTATGGCTGTTACAGAACCGGTTATAATGTATGTATCAACTTCCAGTTTCATTCCTGTCATACCGGTTGGGTCTTCTATTTCATCCTGCGAATCAACAATATACTGCATTGGTATTGTGTGTAAAATTTCTCTATCCTGCGGCATAAATATACTTGTAGCTGCTTCTTCTGCGCGCCTTTTATCTTCTTCAGTAATTTCTTTTAGTTTTGAATGGGATAATGTGGTCTCCCCATGACCTTTTATTCCTGCTATGTGTTTGCCGGATATGGATGCAATAACTGCCTCTACTTTTACATTTGCCATTTCTTCTGCTTTTTCTACTGATTTTCTGATTGCAGCGGTTGTTTCATTTATATTTGCAATCGCTCCTTTTACAACACCTATATTGTCCTGCCAGCCAACTCCAATCACATTTATTTCAAAATCTTTTACCTCGGCTATTACTGTGCAAATTTTTGTGGTGCCTATATCAACCGCAGCTATTATATTTTCCAACGCGGGTTGTGCCATTGTTTATCACTTCCTTTCATTTTATTATGGCTCTATTTTTATATCTCATATCAATATAAGAATATTTTTTGTTTATTTTTTCCATAACAATATATAAATTTTTCATTTTTTCATTATTTATACTGTCACCCATATAAACTTTTTTTCCATCAACTGTAATAAGAATAATATTATTAGGGTCTTTTAGATTCACCTCCGAAATTTTTGTAAGGTATTTATTTTTTATTTTAAGCGCCTGCAAAAATGCGCTTTTTTGTTTTTCCCTTTTTTCATTTAATTCAATTCCTGTTATTACCGGTAAAACCTTTGAATCAATGTTATTTTCCACAAGTTCTTTTTTGCCGTTGCTGTAAACAATATATAAATTATCCTTTATAATCAAATATTTTTCGCTTTTTATAAATGGCAATTCAAAAATATTTTTTTCAATTTTTATATTTATTTTAGTAAAAAAATACTGCATTATTAAATTCAATGAAAATATAAATATGGAAAAAATAATTACGCTTATAAACAAACTTCTTATAATATGAAATATATTTTGGGATAGCACAGTGGTATTATTTAATCTTATATTACGCGGAACGAATTCAAACTTTACAATTCTTCTTTTTACAAAATTAAAATTATTGTTTGGCATTTTTCTTCCTTTCAAGTGCTGCTTTTATAAAAATCAATATTAATTCATAAAATGAAATTCCGTAGTATTTCGCCGACTCGGGATACAAGCTCAAGGAAGTCATACCGGGCAAAGTATTAACCTCCAGAACAAAAATGTCTTTGCCACTTACAATCATATCAATCCGCGAAAAATCTCTGCAATTAAGAACATTGTGCGCCTTTACAGCATAAAGTTGCGCTTTTTTATAAGCAATTTTATTTATACGAGCTGGTATTATGTGCTCTGACATTCCCTGTGTGTATTTTGCTGTATAATCATAAAACTGCTGTCTGGGGATTATCTCAATCACCGGCAATGCTTTATTCAAAAGCACAGGCACAGAAATTTCAGTACCTTTTATATATTTTTCTACAAGAATTTTTTTACTGTATTTTGCTGCTTCATAAAATGCTTTTTTAACATCTTCTTTATTGTTCACTATGGAAACTCCTATTGCCGAACCTTCTGCACTTGGTTTAAAAACAAGCGGAAATTTAATTTTAATTTTTTTTATGTCTTTAAGGGTTTCAATAACACACCACTTTGGTGTCGGAATTTTATTATATTCAAATAATTGTTTGGCAACTATTTTATTCATTCCAAGTGCAGATCCCAACACACCACTTCCTGTGTATGGAATACCTAAAAATTCAAGTATCCCCTGAATAACCCCGTCTTCTCCATAAGTTCCATGTAAAGCAATAACAGCAACATCTATCTTTGCTTTTAAAACATTTTCAAAACTTCTTTTATTAATATCTATAGCAACAACTCTATGATTATGTTTTTTTAATTCATTATAAACTGCACCACCGGATTTTAAAGAAATCTCTCTCTCGTTTGACAGTCCACCCATTAATACACCTATTTTTAAATCTTTAAGTTGCATTAAAAAAATCTCCTTTATTTTATAATTATTACTTCTTCCTTTAATTTTATTTTAAACTTTTTATATACTTTATCTCTTACAATTTTTGAAAGACGCATTACATCATTAAATTTTGCTTTACCTTTATTTATTATAAAATTAGCGTGCATCTTTGAAATTGCTGCATCGCCTACTGCAAATCCTTTTAAACCACAGTCCTCTATTAACATTCCTGCAGGAAATTTTTTTGTATTTTTAAAAAAACTGCCTGCGCAGGCAGCATTCCATGGATGTTTGGCATGCCTTATAGCCAGTATATTTCTTATTTCTGATAATATTTTTTCTTTTTTGGTTTTATAAACTCTTATTTCTGATCCCAAGACAATACTTTTATTTTTTTGAAAAATACTGCTTCTGTATGAAAAAATATTTTTATTTGGTAATATTTTAAATTCTCCATTTTTATCTATTATTAAAATATTATTAATAAAATCACCTATGTATTTTCCATAAGCTCCTGCATTCATATATATTGCACCACCTATTGTTCCTGGAATTCCTGCCAAAAATGTAAGCCCACCAAGTTCATTTTTAGCCATATAATTTAACAATTTTTCATTTGAGACACCCGCACCAGCAAAAACAACTCTTTTTGAGTTATACAAAATTTTTTCAAAGTCACCTTTAAGACGTATAAAAAAGTAATCAAGTTTTCCATCTTTTACGAGAACATTAGTTAAATTTCCAATAACAAAATACTTTTTCTTGTATTTATTTAAAATTTTAACAACATCTATTATTTGACTTATTTTGTTAACCTCTATAAGAGCATTTATTTTTCCTCCTATTTTAAAATTGCTATATTTGCTGACATCCCAGTCCTTATAAAATGAAATATTAAAATCTTTTAACTCTTTATATAAATTTATTTTATCCATTTTTCTATCTCTTTTCTTATTTCGTAGATATTGCCTGCACCTAAAATAAAAACAATATCATTTTTTTCAATAAAATTTTGCAATCTTTTTATAATCAGTTCCCAATTTTCTTCGTAATAAACATTTTTAAATCCATTTTCTATCATACAATCTTTTATAAGCGAGGATGTCACTCCGGGAATTGGCAATTCTCTTGCCGGATATATTTTATCCAGGATAACAATATCCGCCAGAGATAAGGCAGAGGCAAATTCTTTATATAAAAGCTGCGTTCGCGAATATAAGTGAGGCTGAAAAATTACAATTATTTTGTTTTTTGCTATATCTTTTCCTGTTTCCAAAACCTTTCTTATCTCCATTGGATGATGGGCATAATCATCAACAATCAAATAGTTTTTTTGTTTGTATATATTAAATCGTCTTTTTACATTTTTAAATTTTTTAAGTGCTCTTTTTATAATATTTAACTTTATCCCGGAGTCATAAGAAACAGCAATAGCCATTAAAGAATTATGTATATTATGTTTACCGGGTATTCCAAGAACAAACTTGCCAAGTTTTTTGTTTTTATAAACAACATCAAAGGATTGCATATAGGGAGTAATTTTTATATTTTCTGCATAAATATCATTTGTTTTTTCAAAGCCATAAAACACTGTCCTGACAAAAATATTAGGTATAATTGACCTTATATTGGGGTCATCGCCATTTAAATAAGCAACACCATAAAATGGAATATTATTTATAAATCTGATAAATGCTTCTTTTAGCGCATCCATTTTTTTATAATAATCCATATGGTCATTATCAATATTTGTTACTCCTACTATTACAGGATTTAATTTTAAAAACGAACCAAATGCTTCGCAGGCTTCTACAATAACATATTTGCCTTTCCCTGCTTTTGCGTGAGCACCTTTTGCCTTTACAACTCCGCCAACTATATATGTCGGGTCTAATTTTGCCTCTTCAAAAATTGTGGCAATCATAGAAGTGGTAGTTGTTTTACCGTGAGACCCTGCAACTGCAATACCATATTTTAGTCGCATAATTTCATCCAGCATAACGGCACGCGGCACAACCGGAATCTTTTGCTTTCTTGCCTGCATTAACTCCGGATTTGTTTCTGCAACGGCATTTGAGTAAATAACAATATCTGCTCCTTTGATATTTTGGGCATTATGTCCGATATAAATCTTTCCGCCTAATTTTTGTATTCTTTTTGTATTTTCACTTTCTTTTATATCAGAGCCGGTAATTTTATAGCCAAGATTTAAAAAAACTTCGGCAATACCGTTCATACCTGCTCCACCTATACCTACAAAATGCAGATGTTTTATCTTTTTTAACATTTACTATCTCCTAATATTAAATCAACTATTTTTTTGGAACCATCAGTTGTAAATATTTTTTTTAAATTTTTTTTTATTTCTATTTGATTTTTTTTATTAAGTAAATTTTTAAGTCCGTCTATTAGTTTTTGTTGACTAAGCTCGTTATCTTTTATCACTATGGCTGCGTTTTTTCTTTCAAACAACATAGCGTTCTTTTCCTGATGATTATCTGTTGCATACGGATAAGGAACCAAAATTGCTGGAGTTTTGGTTAAAACAATTTCAGAAATGGTGCTGGCACCCGCTCGCAACACTGCAGCGTCAGAAACTGCGTATGCAAGTCCAGAATCATATATAAAATCAAAAACTCTTATCTTTATTTTTGATTCTTTAATTAACTCTTTTATCTTTTTATATTCACTTTTCCCTGTCATCCATATCATCTGAATATTTTTTATTTCTTTTTCTATTGTTTGTATAGAGGATAAAACAACGTCATTTATCTTTTTTGCTGCACGGCTTCCCGGCATAATCAATATTGTTTTCTTTCCTTTATCAAGTTTAAAATATTTAATGGCTTTTGATTTATCCTTTTTAAAAATTGAATTTCTGACTGGATTCCCTGTTACTTTTGTTTTATGCAAGGGGAAATATTTTTTTGTTTCTTCAAAACCGACTGTTATTTTGCTTACAAATAAACCAAGTAATTTATTGGCAATTCCGGGATAGACATTGGGTTCATGAATAAGTGTTGTTTTTTTCTTTAAAATCGCTGCAAAAAGCATAGGAAAAGACACAAAGCCACCGGTTCCAATAACAATATCCGGGTTAAAATAATTTATAATTTTTATTGATTCAAATATTGCTTTTATATTATAAAAACAATTTAACAGATTTTTTATTGTAATTTTTCTTATCAGCGGTTTTGCTGATATTGATGCAAAATTAAATTTCAATTTTGTTATTATATTCTTTTCCATACCATCTTTGCTCCCGACAAAAAGTATTTTTATTTTTTCTCTCGTCATTAATTCCTCTGCAATAGCAAGCGCAGGGAAAATATGTCCACCTGTGCCACCGCAGGAAAAAATCACATTCATAATTTATCTCCATGTAAATCACGGGATATTGATAATAAAATTCCCACCGCAATAATATTTGTAATTAAAGCAGAACCACCAAAACTGATAAAGGGCAATGTTGTTCCTTTTGGAGGTAATATCCCAGTTACTACAAAAATATTTATAATTGCCTGAACAATTATCATAAAAGTCAAACCAGCTGCAAGATATTTTAAAAAAGCATCTTTTACACTGATAGAAATAAACACGCCTCTTTGCAATATAAAATAAAAACCTATAAGAATAAGGATACAACCAAATGTTCCTAATTCTTCTCCTATTATTGAGAATATATAATCAGTATGAACCTCCGGCAAATAATAAAATTTTTGTTGACTCTGAAACAAACCATTTCCAAAAAGCCCACCCGAACCAATTGCAATCAATGATTGTATTATTTGCCAGCCAGAGCCATAATAATCCTGCCATGGATTTAAAATAATAAGCAACCTTTTTAATCTATATGGCTCTATTAAAATAAAATAAATTGTTGAAGCAATACCGAATATAAACAAAATAAAAAAATAAAATAAATTAACACCTAAAACAAAAGCCATACATAAAAACAATATGGAAATAATAACAGCCCCGCCTAAATCTCTTTGTTTAATAAGAGCTACTATTATTAACAATGTAATTATCGTTGCCATTATTATTTTGGAATTTACTGTCTGATTGCTTTTACTGAATAAATACGCCAAGTAAATAACATACAGTAATTTTACTATTTCATAGGGCTGAAATGCAGGCAAAGGTCCTATTTTTAACCATCTTATAGCGCCATTGGCTTTTCTTCCAAAGCCAGGTATATGAACGGCAAACAACATTAAAATACCCAAAACAATTAATGGAAAAATTATTTTTTTAAGTTTTTCTTTATTTAATTTAAAAAATAACAATCCCAATATAACACCAATGAATAACCATAATAATTGTCTTTTAAAAAAATATGCAGAATCTTTATAATTTTCTATAGCCATTACAGCACTACTGCTATAAATCATAATAAGTCCGGCTAAAATAAAAACCAAAGAAGTAATAAAAAGCACATTATCTATATTATAATTTTCAAATTTTTTATCCATTTTTTGCCACCTTTTGTACACAGCGTTTGAAATCATTGCCGCGTTCTTCATAATTTTTATACATATCAAAACTCGCACAACCGGGAGAAAAAAGCACGATTTTAACATCTTTTTCATCAAGAGATTTTTTAATAACCTCTTCCATACTTGATGCCGTGACAACTTTTATTTTATCTTTAAAAATATTTTGAATTTTTTCCTTGTTTTCTCCAAAAGCAATAATCTTTTTTACATTTTTTGGCAAAATATTATAAAGTTGATTAAAATCAGTATTTTTTTCTCTTCCTCCCAAAATAAGTATAAGGTCATCATCAAAAGTTTTTATTGCTTTTATAACTGCATCAATATTTGTACCTTTTGAGTCATCATAAAATTTTTTTCCATTTATCTCACCGGAAAATTCTATTCTGTGACTTAATCCTTTAAAATTTTTAATTACATCTTTTGTTTTATTAAAATCCATTCTTAAAATATCTGAAATTATCATTGAGGCAAGAATATTTTCCTGATTGTGTTTGCCAATTAATTTTACTTCCTTTGTTGAAAAAAGTTCTTCTTTTCTTCCGAATACATTTTTTATAAATTTTTCATTTTCAACGTAATACCCGTCTTTTAGGGAATTATATGCAGAAAACAAAATTTTTGTGCATTTTGCCATTGATATCATAATATTAGTGAACCTATCATCGTAATTTAAAATTAAAAATTCATTTTGTGTTTGATTTCTAAAAATATTTGCCTTTGCCTCGGCATACGCCTGCATTGTCTGATACCTGTCCAGATGGTCATCTGTTATGTTTAAAATTACAGAAATGAATGGTTTAAAATCAATTATTGTTTCTAACTGAAAACTGGATATTTCAAGGACCACATAAGTATACTTTTTTATATCATCCAGTAAATCACAAAATGGTTTTCCTATATTTCCACCCAGACCAACTTTTTCTCCGAGTTGATTATTTAATATCTCATAAACCAATTGAGTAGTTGTAGTTTTTCCATTAGTTCCTGTAATTGCAATTATTTTTATTGGATACTCTTTCATAAATCGGTACGCGAATTCAATTTCTCCTATGAATATTTTGTTGTTCCTTTTTACTATATCAAGCCATTTTGGTAAAACCGGGACACCAGGAGATATAACAATAATATCCGAATGAATAAAACTCTCATCTTTGTGCCCATCGGTTTCAAGTATTACACCATTTTTTTCTAATGCTATAACCTCCTGTGATAATTTGTTTTTTGATTTAACATCGCTTAATATAACCTCATTCGGATTCTGTTTTATTGCAAATTTGGCAACTGACAAACCGCTTTTTCCTGCACCCAGTATTAATATTTTTTTACCTTTTAAATCAAACATTTTTCACCTCAATTTAAGCGTGCTTAAAGTAAAAAGCAAAATAATAATCGCTACTATCCAGAATCTAATTATTATTTTTGGCTCAGATATTCCTTTTAACTGAAAATGATGATGGAGTGGCGCCATCGCAAATATTCTTTTTCTTGTCATTCTGAATGATGCAACCTGGATAATAACTGATAAAACCTCTATAACAAATATAATTCCTATCAATAATAATAAAATTTCCTGTTTTATTAATACAGCAACAGTCCCTATTATGCCTCCGAGCATTAAAGAACCAACATCTCCCATAAAGACCTCGGCAGGATAAGTGTTAAACCATAAAAATCCGAGTATTGCTCCAACCATTGCAGAACATATAACGGCAAGTTCACTACTTAATGGCACATACATTATTAAAAGATAATTACTTGTCTTTATATTTCCAATTAAATATGATAAGACAACAAGAGTGAGAAAAATAAAAAGGCAAAGCCCTGCCGCAAGCCCATCAAGTCCATCTGTTAAATTAACCGCATTAGACCACGATGTAATAACAAGCATGGCAAATATAGTATATAACCATATATCCAGTAAAAATGGTGTTTTGATAAAGGGAATATTAATATGCGTTTTAAAAGCAAATGTGTTTGAAGTAAGTTTAAGATAAATCAAGACAATTAAAAACGAACCAAGAAACTGAAGAAAAAGTTTACTTTTTGCAGATAATCCTTTTGTGCCTATTTTTAACTTTAATAAATCATCTATAGCACCGATAATGGCAAACCAGAAAACAGAAAATATTATTATAAACGTGTAATTATTGTCAAATCTTCCCCACAAGCCAAGAGAAATAATAAAAGCAATAAAAATAATTATACCGCCCATTGTTGGTGTTCCTTTTTTCTCCAGATGTTTTTTAGGTCCATCTTCTCTGATTACCTGAATTATTCCATTTTCTTTTAGTTTATTTATGACGAATTTTCCAATCAAAATTACAATAATAAATGCTGTTATGGCAGCAAAAGCAGACCTGACAGTTATGTATCTAAAAATATTAAAAAATGAAAAATACTGATGTAAAGGATAAATCAAATGATAAAACATATTATCTCCTTTTAGAAATAAATTTTAAATCATCTAAAATTTCTTCCAGTTTATTTTTTCTTGAGCCCTTTATAAATAACGTGTCTCCTTTTTCAAGAACTGTTTGTAGATATCTGCTTATTTTTTGTTTTTTATCAAAAATTTTAACTATCTTTTTATTTCCTCCTGCTTTAAAAAAACCATTTGTGTAATAATCAGAATATTTGCCGGTTAATATTAATCTTTTTAATTCTATGCTGCTAAATAAGCCACCAATATCATTATGAAATTTCTTGGCAAATTTTCCTAATTCATACATATCCCCTGCAACAGCAACAATATTTTTAAATTTATTTTCTTTTAAAAATTGTAAAGCTGTCTTGAATGAATCGGGGTTTGCATTGTAACAATCTTTTATAATTGTAATTCCACCAACATATTTTTTTTCCATTCTCATCATATTTTTTAGTTTAAAATTTTCAACAACTTTTTTTACGCCTTGTAATTTTACCCCAGAATAATAAGAAGCCAGAGTAGCGGCAGCAATATTAAAGACATTATGCCTTCCTAACAATCTGGTTTTTATATTTACACTCTGATTTTTAATTTTTAAATTAAAAATGATATATTTATTATTACTGTTTATATCTGATATTTTTAAATCAGCATCATCCCGCATACCAAAACTGATAATTTTTGGTTTTGTAACTATTTCTTTTGCCTGTTTTAATAAAAAATTATAATATTCATCATCTCTGTTCAATACAGTCACACCACCATTTTTTAAGCCATAAAAAATTTCTGATTTTGCTCTGGCTATATTTTTTTTGGACTTTAATAATCCAATATGGGCAAGACCGATATTTGTAATAACTGCAACATCAATTTTAATCATAGACATAATCTGTTTTATTTCGCCCAACCTGTTCATACCAACTTCTAAGATTAATATCTTATGTTTATTATTTAATCCAAAAATTGTCAAAGGAATACCAATTATATTGTTAAAACTTTTTGGATTTTTTAAAATATATTCTTCTTTAAATTTTTTACTTAAAATTTTATATAAAATTTCTTTTGTTGTTGTCTTGCCATTACTTCCCGTAATTGCAAAGACCCTTATATTTTTAAATTTATTAAGATAATAAGATGCCAATTTAAGCAAAGCTGTTTTTGTATCTTTCACCACAACAGTTTTCTCATTATAATTCTTTTGTGCAACGCATAAAATTGCACCTTTTTCAAAAGCATCTTTAATAAAATTATGGCCATCTGTATTTTCACCTTTTATAGCAAAAAACACATCGCCCTTTTTTAAAGTTCTTGTATCAATTGAAATACCATTTATCAATCTGTCTTTTTCACAATTAACTCTTTTATTAAAAATTTTGTATATTTCTTTTAAAGTTAAATTCATTTTAATTCCTTTATTGCCCGCAGGGCTATTTTTCCATCTTCAAATGGATATTTCTTACCTTTTATTTCCTGATAAACTTCATGTCCCTTTCCTGCAAGCAAAACAATGTCTTTTTTTTCAGCAATTTTTATTGCTTTATAAATTGCCTGTCTTCTGTTTTTTATTGCAAAAATCTTAACATTGCCTTTAGTACCTATTAATATATCTTTAATAATTTCCATTGGTTCCTCAAATCTCGGATTATCTGATGTAACAATTAAAACATCAGAAAATCTTTCGGCAACAGCTCCCATTATAGGTCTTTTACCTTTGTCACGATTTCCACCAGCCCCGAACAAAGTGATTATTTTCCCTTTCTTTATCTTATTTAAAGTTATTAATGTTTCTTTTAAAGAATCCGCATTATGCGCATAATCAACGATTACTAAAAAATCCTTATTATAAATAACTTCCATTCTTCCCTTTACACCTTTAAATTTATTCAACACATTAATAATCTTTTTCATATTAATAAAATTATATGAGGCACCAATGGATGCCATAATATTGTGAAGATTATGTTCGCCTATTAATTTTGATTTTATATTATAAATTTTATTTTTTATTTTTATTTGTGCAAGCATTCTCTTTATATTAATATCACTTTTAAAAATTTTTATATCTGAATCTTTATTTATGCTGTATGTAACTATTTTTGCTTTTTTACTTTTCGCCTTTTCAATAAAATATTGCGAACTTTTATCATCGATATTTATAACCAGCGTCCCTCCTTCTTTTAAATTATTAACTATTTTAAGTTTTGCTTTTAAATAATTTTTATAATCGTGGTGATAATCAAAATGGTCTCTTGTAACATTCGTTATAATTGCAACATCAAAATTTATGTTTTTTATTCTTTCCTGGTCAAGAGCATGAGATGAGACCTCCATAATAATATTTTTAATATTTTTCCTTGCTGATTCGGCAATTAATTTATGTATTGTCAAATTAGAAGGTGTAGTATTTTTTGATTCATAAATTTTATTTCCTATTTTATATGCAATGGTTCCTATGATTGTCACATCTTTTTTTATACCTTTTTTTATAATATCACCTATCATATAAGATACTGTTGTTTTGCCCTTTGTTCCGGTAATGCCATATATCTTTATATTTTTTTTCACATCAGAATAATAATAGTCAGTTATTTTGAAAAGCGTTTCTTTTGTGTCTTTTACAATTATAAGTGGAATATTCCCCGGGACTTTTACTTCTTTTAAAGCTATAACAGCAGCTGCTCCTTTTTTTAATGCCTCATTGATAAAATTATGCCCGTCATAGGAACTGCCCTTTATACATATAAAAATATTTCCCTTTTGTACATCATTTGAAGATTCTGCAATTCCATTTATTAAAATATTTTTGTAATTAATAATTTTATATTTTTTTATTACATTTAAAATTTTATTTAATTTTATTGTTTTCATCAGCTTTCATCCTTCATAGCAAAATTAATAATACATATCTGTCCTTTTTTAACTACTGTGCCAGGCTTTGGGTCCTGTGATACTGCCAGACCGCTACCATTGCATTTTGCTTTTATACCAATAGAGCCAAGAACTTCAATTGTTGTTCTAATAGGCAAACCTGTAATATCAGGCATATAAATTTGTATTTCGTCTTTTGATGTTGCCTCTCCAGATATAAAATAAACAGTATCTTCTTTTTTTATTTTTTTACCGGCTTGTGGAATCTGAGCGACTATCTTTTGTCCTTTCCCTAAAATTTTAAAATTAAATTTTTCATCTGTTAAAAATTTCTTTGCTACTTTTACATCCTTTAAAATAAAATCAGGCATTTCAATTGTTATATCTTTATTTTCTTCTTTCTGAACAACATAGGTTTTATCTGGAGTTATTTTTAAAACAGATATTGCTAAACTGGTTAAGTTTCTAAAGGCAGGTGCTGCCACTTCGCTGCCAAAATATATTATTTTGGGCTCATCTATTGTTACTAAAGTCAAAACTTCTGGTTTATCTGCGGGCAAGAAGCCAATAAAAGATGCTATATATTTGCCTTGTGCATAACCTTTGCCATCGGGGTTATGTTTTTGCGCTGTCCCTGTTTTTCCTGCTACAAAATAATCTGAAATTGCAGCTTTTTTTCCGGAGCCATCTTTTTCAGTTACTGATTTCAACATATTCACAAGTTTTAATCTTTCTGTTTCTCCTAATATTTTTGATAATTTTTTCCCACTTGCGCTATAAATTACTTTATTATCTTTTACTATTTTTTCCACTATGTAAGGTATGATATCATATCCGCCATTTGCTATTATTGAATATGCTTTGGCTAATTGAATTGAAGTAACAGCAACTTCCTGTCCATAAGGAATAGAAGTTAAACTTGTATTATCCCATTTTTTATAATGTCTTAATATTCCTTTTGCTTCACCAGGCAGGTCAATACCTGTTTCTTTGCCAAAACCAAATTTATTATATTCGTTATATAATCTTTCCTGACCAACTTTTAAACCAAGATTAACAATACCTATATTTGATGAGTACTTTATTATTTCAGTAGCTGTCAACCAGCCATGTTTTTCATGGTCATGTATTTTTCTGCCAAAATATTCATATTCTCCATTACCACAAAAAACCTTGTACTGCTCGCCATCTTTAAACTCTTTTAAAAATGCAGACATTGTAAAAATTTTAAATGTCGAGCCAGGTTCATAAATATCTGTTATTGCTTTATTTCTTGTTATTTTCTTTTCATAACTTGCAAAATGATAAGGGTCATAAGAAGGATAATTTACCATTGCATAAATTTTGCCTGTGTTAGGGTTCATTATAATCACTGTTCCGGAATGGGCTTTGAATTTTTCAACTGTTTGTTTTAATTCATTATATGCAGCGTATTGCAAATTTGAATCAATCGTTAAATATAAATCTGCACCTTTTTCTGCTTTTTTTATTTCAACAGAATCAATCATTATAGGTCTTCCAAAAGCATCGCGTTTTATCTGTATCCTGCCAATTTTTCCATGCAGGTATTTTTCATATTTGTATTCAACACCTTCCAAGCCTGTATTATCCATACCTGAAATACCAACAACATGAACACATGTTTCACCCATTGGATAAAATCTTTTTTCCTCTGATTGCGCGTAAACTCCTTTTAATTTTTTTCTTAATATTTTTTCAGCAATAACAGGGTCTACTTTTCTCTTTATATATTCAAAATATTTCTTAGTTGTAATTTTTTTAATCAATACATCTTTGGGAATACTTAAATTTTCTGATAAAACCTTTAAAACTTCATTTTTATCTTTAATTTCTCTGGGGCAAATATAAATCGTCTGCGTCTTTACTGACTCTGCTAAAATTTTTTTGTTTCTGTCATAAATACTGCCTCTTCCTATCTGCTGCTTTATTGTTGAAAGATGCATCCTTCTTGCTTTATCTTTATAAAATGAATAATCAATAATCTGGAGATTAACAATCCTGAAAATCGCAATAAAACCAAGAATAATTAAAAACCAAAAAACAAAAGTTATTCTAAAGTTTATACTTTCAAGAGAGTTTTTAAAATTATTCATTATAAAACTGCTCCTTTTAATTTATCAGCAATCATTTTCAGTATTGAATTTTCCTTTTTTATTATGACTATCTGGCCATCAGTTGGATTTTTAAAGCCATAACGTTCTTTTGCTATTTTTGCAATTTGTTCACTTGACATCATTGATTGTAATTTTATTTCAAGTGCCCTGTTTACAATTTTTAATTTGTCTCTTTCGTTTATTAATTCATTACTGTTATAATTATATTTTATTGCCTGGGTAGAAAACCACACACATAAAAACATATATAAAAATCCGATTATAATTAAAAAAATAATTTTACCCGATGCTTTGTTTGTTGAGTAATTATGTTCCGGATTAAATACTCTTAGAAACTTGCCTCTGGTAAAATTATATGTATTCATATTGCCGCCTTTCAGATTTTCTCGCCAGCTCTTAAAAGCGCACTTCTTGCACGTGGATTTTCCTTTATTTCATTTTCGTCAGCCAAAATTGGCTTTTTTGTTAATATTTTGAGAACTTTTTTATGTCCGCAGTTACAAATAATTCTTTTATCCTCACAGATACAATCCTTTGATTCCCTGAGAAAAAATTGTTTTACAATTCTATCTTCGAGAGAATGAAAACTAATTACTACAATCCTCGACCCCTTCTTTAAAAATTTTAGCGCCTTTATTAACCCGTTTTTTAATGAGTCCAGTTCGTCATTGACTTCTATTCTTATTGCCTGAAATAATCTTGTTGCCGGATGTATCTTTTGTTTTACTTTATTTACCTTAATTGCAATATCAGCCAGTTGTTTTGTGGTCTTTATTGGCCTGTTATTTATAATTGCCCTTGCTAATTTTTTATGATTCCTGTCTTCACCATATTCCTTTATTATTTTATCTAATTCCTTTTCGCTGTAATAATTTACAACGTAATAAGCGGTCAATTTCTGGGTATTATCCATTCGCATATCAAGATTATAATCAAGCATAAAACTAAATCCCCTTTCTTTTTTTTCTATCTGATAGCTTGAAAATCCCAGGTCAAAAAGTACGCCATCTATCTCTGTAATATTATTTTGTTCAAGAACAATATCAAGGTCTTTAAAATCAGAATGAACAGGTATAAAATTTTTATAAACTTCAAGACGTTTTCTTGCAATTTCCAGACTTTCTTTATCTCTGTCTATGCCTATTAATAAAGAACCTTTTGTTATTTTTTTCAGAATTTCTTCGCTGTGACCTCCCAGCCCAAGCGTAGCATCTACCCATACCCCGTCCTTTTTTTGAATATTTAAAAAACTTATTACGGCGTTTAAAAGAACAGGTTTATGTTCATAATTCATAAATATTTTTCAAATGATTTTATTGCTTCTTCTTCATTATTATAAAATTCAAATTCCCCATAATAACCGGCATATAAAAAAAGGTTTTTAACATAATCATTGCAGCCAATAATTTTTATATCACCGCCTAAATTTCTCACTCTTTCTTTTCTTTCATTCAGATATTCTATTCCGCTTACATTCAAATGTTTTACATTTGAAAAATCCAGAACAAAGAAGAAATTATCTTTTTCAATGAATGATGTAATTATACCTTTTAAAGCAATAATATCTTCTATGTCAATATCCCCTCTTAAAATAAGTTCAACCACTTTTTTTGAATTAACTTTTAAATTCATTTATGCCTCCTTATTATTATTTGCTTCATCAAATTTTTTTAATTCTTTTTCACCCCATATTTGAAATCTATCAATTGCGCCTATAAAAATTGCTTTTTTTTCTATGTCAGCAAATTTCTTTAATATTTTAGGAATTCTTATTCTACCCATTGAGTCAATTTTTACTACAAATGCCTCTCTTGATTTTAGCCATGTGTTATCATCATGTTCTTCATTTTCAAGTGACATTTTTTCTATATATTCTTTTACCATTTTTTCCCATGATTCACTTGGCATTGCCTCAATACACTTTTTCCCACCCCTTGCCTTTTTTAGAATTAAAATATTTTTAGCATTTGGATTTTTTGTTATTTCTTCTATATAATCTTTATAATGAAATGGAATAGGAACCCTGTCTTTTGCATCAACTTTGCGTTCCTCTTGTCCTATAAAACCAAGATTAAGCATAAAATCTCCTATTAACAAAATTTACCACTTTTTACCACTTTTTAACAATTTTATACTTTAAAATCAGTTTTGTCAATATTTTTTTTAATATTTTTTATTAAAAAACCATTTAAAAATAAGGATTTTATAGGTGGGAAAATATTTTTTTTGAAAAATAGTTATTTTTTAATTAAAAAATAGTTTTTTTGATAATTTTGATTATTAAATTAACAGGGGGGGAGTATATTACTGATTACTGGTTAATGGTTATTATTTATTAATAATCGCGATCAACAGATGGCTGTTTCCCATCTCCATTTTCATTTGCTTATTGTTGTTTGTTTTTTTTCAATCGGCAATCGACAACAGGCATCCGGCAATGTAGTTATAGTGTTTCATCCAGTTTTTTTATCCTTGGAATATGTCTGCCGCCTTCAAAAGGTGTTAAAAGCCATGTATCAACTATAGCAATTGCTGTTTGCAGATCCATCATTCTCTGTCCGATTGAAATCATATTTGCATTATTATGTGCAGATGCAAGTTTTGCTGACTCTGTATTCCAGCATACCGCACAGCGAATTCCTTTTAATCTGTTCGCAGCCATTGCTTCACCATTACCAGAACCACCCAGAACAATTCCTTTTTCACATTCTCCATTGGCAACTGCACCGGCAGCAGGAATGATAAAATCAGGATAATCACATTTTTCCTCTGAGTCAGTTCCAAAATCAACCACTTCATAATTTTTTTTCTGCAGATATTTTTTTATTTCTTCTTTGTATTTATAACCAGCATGGTCTGACGCAATTGCAATCCGCATTATTTACCTCCATTTAAAATGTTATTTATTTCATAAAACAAAATACTTGCCGCATTTGAAACATTTAGTGATTCAACTTTTTTATCAGGATAATCAATGTTTACTTTTTCATCTGAAATTTCTCTTATTTCATTTCTTATTCCTTCTCCTTCATTGCCAAACACAAGAATAAATCTTTCCTTTAAATACTTTTTTAATTCTCTTATATCTTTGCCTTTTTCTTTATCAGTTATCAGTAATTTAAATCCATTTTCTTTTAATTTTTTTATTTCAGCAATATCCGTATCTTTATATTTAACCATAAAACAAGTACCAGCAGAAGAACGAATTGTTTTATTGTTAAAAATATAAACAGAATCCAAAAACAAATATGAATAAAATCCAAAAGCAGTACCGCTTCTTATGATTGCTCCAGTATTTGTTGGGTCCTGTATTTTATCAAAAAGTATTAATTGCTTTTCTTTTACTGTATCAAGTTTGTTATTGAGTGGTGCCTCAAAAACAGCCACAAATCCCTGATCTGTTTCAACACTTGATAATTTTTTAATAATAAATGTTTTTGTTTTTACTGTATCTGCTTTTATATTATATTTTTCTATAAGTCCCTCGCCTTTTTCTGAATATAAAAAATATTTTAAATCAAACCCAGTATTTAAAAGATCTTTTAATATTTTTTCTGTATCAACTATAATAAAATTATTTGCTCTTAATTGTTTTTTATCAAGTAATATTTCAATAATTTTATTTCTCATTTTTTCCTTTTTTCTTTTTTCTTTGCGGTATTTTTTATTTTTACAGCAATTGATTTATTAAAAATCGGTAAATCCATTTTTATTTTACCATTTATTGTTAATTTTTCACCTTCCATAATTCTTTCACCATTTTCCGGATTTATAATAAAATATAAATACCTGCCTTCGTTTAAATTGTTTATTTCTATATATGCATCTTTTATTTCAATAGGTGATGTATTTTTCCATGAGTAATCTCTATGTTTTATATATATATATGCAGAATCATTGCTCTGAAGTCCTGAAACAAACACCGGGGCAATTGCAGGGTCTAAAAAGTCAGTTATTTTAATATATTCTATCTGGACCCAATCCCCTTCCACATTATCAAGCATAACTTCATTATCGCCAGCCGGCAAATCTATTGAAATTTCTTCTGACATATTTGCCTGATAAATATTCCACTCTTTAAAAAATTTTTTATCAGAATAATCTTCTGCATAAAAATTTTTTTCTAAAATATTCTGTCCATTTAAATTTATCACTAATTTATTTTTCGCAGATACTTTATTTATTTTTACAATAAATTTTGCCAATCTTACGTTTTTAAAAACAAAAACAGGTGGATTTTTCATATCCTGATGAACATCGCCAAATAAAAATCCATTAAATAAATTTGAATCAATCATTTCTCCATTTGCATTAATTATAAATTTATTTTTCTTGGGTTTTTCCCATACACTTTTTGAATAAAAAATAATTTCGCCCGGACTTTTATCATCTGATTTTTTAAAATATACCTTTTTATCTGTTAATTCAATCAAATCTTCGTCCTGAAATCTTATATCTTTTACAAAATCAGATAGTGGTTTAAAAATCTTAAATAATTTTTTTTCATCTATGTAGTTATCCCAGTACCAGGGCATAGGAGAGCCAAAAGACAAAGTAAAAGCTCCCACCCATATAGATGTAAGTAAACTGATACCCTCCGGGTCAAGATTATCCTTTATAAAATTATCTGTTGCCTCAATACCAAACTCTCCTATTATATGTGGTTTCTTATATTTTTCTATTTTTTCTTTTGATAATTCATAAAGTTCTCTGCCATCTTTTACCCCATAAAAATGCGTCTGCGTAAAATTTATATCTTTTAAATTCCATATTTTTTCATCCATATTTGGATTTGCAAATGACGTTGATATCAAATGTTTATTTACATCCAGTTTTTTAATATATGAAATAATATCTTTATGCCAATTAGTTACAATTTCTGAATTGTAATTATCCGTCCATTCAACTTCATTAAAAATTTCCCAGGAAAAAATATTTGGAGAATATCCCCATCTCGCAATTATGTATTGCAATCTATTTTTAAATGCCTGAATTGCAACTGCATCTGTAAAAAATTCAGATGGTTCTTTTAACAAGCCATCATTTTTTAAATTATAAGGGTTTTGTTCCCAGTTAGAATTTGTAGTTGTTGAAAATTCACCATGCGGAACAAGGCACAGCATAACATAAATACCTTTTTCCTTGCACATATCTAATATTTTATCAAGTAAAAATGCCTGTTTCTGTCTTTTTTCATAATTTCCAATGCCGCTTTCTATCCACTCAACACCTACAAACCAGTTTGCCATCCATAATCTGATAAAATTACAGCCATTTTCTTTTAATTCTGTTAACCATCTTTCATAATCATTCAACACATTGCCAGTTGACCAGCAAAGATTTAATCCTATTGCATAAAAACTTTCTTTATTATCAAACTCCATAAACAAATCATCTTTTTTTGAAATTTTTATAAATCCCTTGTTTTTATTATCTTTTCTGCAATAAAATACATTAAATTTTGTTTCTGTTAATTCTTTTTTACCAGCAAATACTTTTATTTTGTAATTCCATTTACCAACTCTATCAGGAGTAAATCTTATCTGAAATTTTCCATTTCCTGTTTCTAATATCTCACCTGTTTCTGATACTTGATAATCCTTTATATAAAATCCATCGACTTCTTTTACTATACCATCAGTGCATTTAAAATATCCTTTTACGTTTATTAAAGTATAATCATAATTATTTTTTGCATTAAAATTATCTTTAATATTTATGACAATCGTATCATATATTGAAATATTTTTAGTATTGATCTCAAAATCTATATCTGCCGAAAGGATATCTGCATATAAAAAAAATATAATAATTAAAAACATCATAATAAAAATTTTTTGCACTGTATCACCTTTTACAAATTGAAATTTTATTCCTATCACATCATCAGTAGCATATTATAATAAAAAATTATTCTGACAAATGCATAAGTTTTCCACATATTAAACTTTCTTTGCAAACCTTGTATAGAGCATCTTTACCAGATATTTTTATTGAATATTTTTAAACCATATTACCATATTCCGGTTATTTTATGACCACAAAAAATACATTTTCCATCTTTTATATTTACATTTAAAATAGTATAACCATATCTTTCCACAACTATCTTCCCGCAATTAGGACAATAGGTATGCTCATATTTATGCCCCGGAACATTGCCAAGATAAACATAAAAAAGTCCATACTGCTTTGCAATGTTATGTGCGGTCTCAAGCGTTTCAATGTTTGTCGCAGGCAGATTGGTTAAAAGATAATTGGGATAAAATCTTGAGAAAAAAACAGGAGTATCCGGTCCTAATTCTTTGACAATCCAGTTGCACATATTTTTTATCTCTTCCATATTATCATTTAAACCAGGAACAACTAAATTAACAACTTCTACTATCTTTCCGTATTGCTTTGCTATCTTTAATGTATTAAGTATATATTTTAATTCGCAACCAACTATTTTCTTGTAAAAATTATTATTAAAACCCTTTAAATCAATTTTTACTATATCAAGATATGGAAGTAATTTTATAAGCGGTTCTTTTTCAATATACCCTCCAGATACCAAGACGTTATAAATACCCTGCTCTTTTGCAATTTTTGCAATATCATAAACATATTCATAAAATATCACCGGTTCAGAATAAGTATATGAAATTGATGCACAATTATTTTTTTTTGCCAGTTCAACAATCTGCTGTGGCATTATTATCTGCTGGTCTTTTTCTTCTGGATTGAATTGTGATAAAGCCCAGTTCTGGCAGAAAGCACAGCGTAAATTACATCCTTTTGTAGCCAGTGAAAATGACCAGGAGCCGGGTTTTAAATGAAAAACAGGTTTTTTCTCAATCGGGTCAATATTTATTGCTGCCGGTTTTGCATAGGACATTGCATATAATTTATCACCTCTGTTAATTCTAACACGGCACTTACCCCTAAATCCTTCTGGCAGATAACAATGACGCGGGCATAATTTACACAAAACACCGTGGTCTATCTTTTCATAAAACATCGCTTCTCTTATTGATTTATCTTTTTCAATAAAAAATTTATTATTAAAATATGCACCGAGTTTTGCAATAAAAAATATAGTGAGCAAAATATTTAAAATTAAAATAAAAAAAATAGTAAAAATTTCTTTTAAATTTTTTAATTTATCTTGCATTTTAACTCCTTGACCATATTTACTTTTATTCTATAATTATATCATAAATTACAAAAATTGGAGTGGCAATGGAAACCAAAGAAGAAATATACGATATAGCCATAGTTGGCGCAAGCATAGCAGGATTAATCTCTGCTTATTTCCTGTCAAAAACAAATTTAAAGATTATTATACTGGAACAAAAAAAAGAAATTGGCAGTCCTGTATGTTGCGGAGAGGCAATAAGTAAAAAAGCACTGGAAAATCTGGATTTTTCAGCTGGTTCTTTTATTGACACAGAAGTAAAAGGATTTAGAATTTATTTTCCAAATAAAAAATATTTTTATGTTAATACTGGTGGTTATATTTTAAACAGGGATAAATTTGAAAAAAATGTTGCTGATTTTTTATTAAAAAAGAATATAAAAATATATTTAAGAGCAAAAGTAATTGATATAAAAAAACAGTTAGAAAATTATGTGATTTTTACAGATAAAAATAAATTTTATTCAAAATTTTTAATAGGAGCCGATGGTCCGGTTTCAATTGTTGATAAAATTTTATTTAAAAACAAATATATATTAATTGATGCCATTCAATTTAAAATCAAAAAAGAATTTTTCCCGTATAAAATAAACGAGTATCTTAACTTTTATTATGATAATTTATCAAAATATTATTTCTGGGTTTTTGAAAAACAAAATGAAATAAATATTGGCGGTGCAATCAAAGAAAAGAACGAATTAATAAAATTCATTAATAAATATTTTCCGATGGCAAAATTAGAAAATTCATATTTTTCACGCGGTAAAATACCAGTATCCTGGATTAAAAACAATCTATATAAAGAAAACTGTTTTTTAACAGGTGATGCAGCTGGACTTACAAATCCTGTTTCTTTTGCCGGTATTTATTCTGCTATTATAAGCGCCAGGATATGTGCTGAATGTATTTCAATGTATAACAGCAGTAAGAATAAAGAATATCTATATAATTATGAAAAAAAAATTAAAAAAAAATTAAAACTTCCTTTTATAAATTTTGTTTCAAAACATTGCTATAATCTGCCGGAAGATATACTTAATTTCATAGGTAATTATTTTGATGGTGCAAATTACAGAAAAAAGGACTTTGTAAAATTTTTTAAAATGTCTTTAAATAATCATAAAATATATAAATACATTATTCCGCTTGCGCTTCATAGAGAATTATTAAGATACTACGGAGATAAAATATGGTAAAAAATCTATCTGATTAAATGATTCATTTCAATTGCCAATTGCTTGTTGCTTTTTACTACTGTTTATTATTTTTTCAATTTTCGATTTATGGATTACCGCTTAAGTTTATCCCTGAGAAATCAGGGACGGGAATGACATTTCTTGTTTGCAACGCTGCTTTAATTTGCCATTTCTGCCCCTGAATAAATCCTGTCTATTACCCATTCTTTATCTATATAAAAAGAAGCAGGTATATCCTGATTTTTGAGGAAAATTACTGGTGGTTTACAGTGTTATCTAGTTTACTTACTCCCAATTTTAACGCCCTTCTTAATCCTATCCAAGGGTTGTTGCGCAAGCCTCGTCTACCTTTGACTGCAAACTCTTTGTCCGACTTTTCCTCAACCGTTTTTTACGAAAAAATCAGTGGTATACCTGCTTCTTGATACTTATGGGTAATGGACAGGATAAATCATGGGTAAATTCCAACAAGAATCCAATTTTCGTTTTTCAACCGGCAATCGACAATAGGCATCCGGCAATGTAATTAATAGACTTTCTTATATTTCCATTTTCCCAGTTTAAACATTATCCAGCCGGCTATACCTTGAAATGCAAAAGCAGATGCAATTCCAATAAATATTCCATTTTCGCCAATCGTAGTAAAACTGGATAATATAAAAGCAAGTGGCAATTGAAAAACGAAAAATGCAATAAAATTAATTACCATTGTTGTTTTTGTTGCACCTGCACCATTTAATGCCATTCCAAATATCAGTCCAACACCCATAAACACATAAAAAGGAGAAACATATTTTAAATACTGACCGCCCCAGAATACTACAGAAGTATTGGTATTAAAAATTTTAATAATAACAGAGCCAAAATTAAAACACAATAAAAACCATGCAAGAGTAAAAATAGTGTAAACTTTTAAAGCAGTTATTGCAGAATCTTCTGCTCTTTTTAATTCTTTTGCTCCTAAATTATGTCCTACCATAATAGAAACAGAAGAACCAATAGCCCATCCAATCATCATAAGCATTGTATCAATTCTTGAGCCAACTCCAACAGCAGCAATTAAGTTATCACCGTATTTCGAAACAACCTTTAAAAGAAAAAGCCATGCTATATTTGCAATCCATCCCTGTGTCATTGCAGGAACTGAAATTTTAATGTATTTAAACCAGTTTATAAAATTAATCTTAAAATTTGCAACTTTTAATTTAATATTTTTTATACCGTTAAATAATATAATCAATGCCGCAATTGTTGGACCTGTTGTTGCTACAATATAAGCAACAGCAGAACCGGGAAGCCCAAGTTTTGGAAACCCGAAAAAGCCAAAAATAAAAAGTGGCATAAAAATCATATTTAAAATTACCGCAGTTCCCAAAAGATAAAAAGGCATTGTTGCAAGACCTATGCCTCTGAAAATAGCAAAACACATAAAAAGTATAGCAGGATTAAAAAGCCCGATTAAAATTATCTTTAAATACGATTTTGCCAGTAGAAGAGTTTCACCCTGTGCACCAAAAAAAGTAAGCAAGGGATCTAAAAACAAAAGAATAATTGTCCCGTTAATAAACCATATTAAAATACCTGAAAATAAAACATTTGGTATAAATTTATTTAATTCCTCATACCTTTTTTCACCTGATAATCTTGATGTTATTGCTATGCACCCTGCTGAAAGTCCTCCCACAGAAGACCAGAAAATTGAAAGAAGTGTATAAGATATTGCAATAGCAGACATTGCAGCAACTCCAATTTTTCCTATCAAAAACATATCAATAACCGAAAGTACATTTTGAATAATATTTAAAATTAAAATAGGCCAGGATAAATAAAATAAATTATAAACTATATTTCCTTTATCAAGCTCAATTTCCTTTTTTAGATTTTCTTTTTTAACCATTCGTCCCTCTCAAATAATATCCAGAATAAAATAGAATTAACAAAAACTGATATTGCAATCGCCCAGTAAATACCAAATTCTTTTAATGGGGTAAAATTCATAAATATATATGCTGCAGGAATTCTGAATAAAATATAAGAAACAAAAATAACAAGAGCAGATGTTCCCATAACACCCGCGCCATTAAAACCGGATTGAATAATTAAACCGACACATAATACAGGAAGGGAAAAAGAAAGCAATCGTAAAAAATAATTACTATAATTTATAACCTGATTATCTGCTGTGAAAAGTTGAATTATGGGTTTTGTAAATAATAAAAACACAATGACTGCAACAAAAATTATATACGAATATATTTTAATACCTTCTATGACTGCCTGTCTTGCACGTTTTAAATCTCCGGCTCCAATATTATGTCCGACAATAACACCACCTGAATTTCCAATGGGCCAGCCAAACATCTGAACAAAATAAACTAACCTTAAAACTATTCCATAAGCAGCAATGAATTCATTACCAAATCCAGCCATCATTTTTAACATCGCCATCGCACCTAAATCATTTAAAAATCCCTGTGAAATTGCTTTTATTGTTAAAGAATTATAAGTTTTTAGAATATTAAAATCAGGTAAAAAATATTTTAATTTTAATTTAAAAAAATGAATACCTTTTATAAATATTAAAATATAAATAATTGTGGCAATAGAAAATGAGATTAAATTTGATAATGCTGCGCCCTTTAAACCAAACTTAAAAAATTTTATAAAAATCAAATTTAAAATCCCTATAAAAACATAACAGATAATAACGAGTTTCAAGGGGGTCAAAGAATCACCGGCCCCCCTTAGCACACCTAAAAACACAGAATATAAAGATATTGAAATAAAAGATAAACATAAAATATCAATATAAGCTGAAGCAAAATGCAAAACATTATTTTTTGCTCCAAAAAAAATTAAAATATTTTGTTTAAAAAAGTAAACAATTAAAAAATAAAAACCAAAAACAAAAACAGAAAATAAAAGCATTTGAGCCAGTGATTTATTGGCAAGATCATAGTCTTTTCTTCCTGCATAACGGGAAATCATTGTAATTGCTCCATTTATCAATCCGCCATGAATTGATAAATAAAAAGCAACAATACTTGAATTTATTATTGATATGGCAGCAAGTGCTTCAAGGCCTATTGTTCCAATTAAATATAATTCTACTGTTGAAATAATATTAATAAATAAATTACCAATAACCATTGGCAAAGACAAATCAAATATGTGCTTTGATAAATCGCCTTTATCAAGTTCAACCATTTATCATTTTTCCTTTAATATAAATATGATAAAAGCCCGAATTTGCTTCGGGCATTATTATATTATCAAATAATTTTAACGTTGAAAAGAAATATTATTAATAATACTATTGGTGATTGGCGGTTGCTTATTGCTTTTTGTTTTTTGTTTTATCCAATCCGAAAACGACAACCAGCAATCGACAATGTAGTTATTAAGTTTGGCTTCCTTGTTCCATTTTCCATTATCGATTTTCTATTTTCCAACCTCCCCCTCACCTTTATCCTCTCCCCGCAGGGTAGAGGAAATTTTTTCAATCGGCAATCAGCAACCAGCAATGTAGTAATTGAATCTACCGAATTTCCTTATTGCCAAATTGCCTTATTGCCTGATTTTTTAATCTTTTAAATCCTGCAAATCTGGCAATCTGAAAATCTTGCAAATTACCAATTTTTTCTTCTAATTGCCTAATTGACTAATTGCCTTATTGCCTAATTTTTATCTTTTAAATCCTGCAAATTTTGTCAATCAGGCAATCTGGCAATCAAATAAATACATTTCTCATTTCACATTTTAAATGGTTTTTCCAACTGACAATCGGCAATCTGCAATCGACAAGGTATTTATCTCCCCCTCACCTTTATCCTCTCCCCGTCGGGTAGAGGAAATTTTAATTATCAATTGCTATTTGCCGATTGTCTTTTTCGGGCGGACACACAGGGTCGCCCCTACAAATAATCTCGCTGTCGCCTCTCGCTCTTTTAAATTAATGGATTCCCGCTTGCACGGGAATGACATTTCTTGTTTGCAACCGCTTTTTTAATTTGTCATTCCTGCACCTGAATAAATCAGGTGTAAACTCCAGCAGGAATCCAATTTTTTTCCAATCCGCAATCAGCAACCGGCAATCGGCAAGGTAGTAATTGAATCTACCAAATTTCCTAATTTCCTGATTGCCTAATTGACTAATTTTTTAATCTTTTAAATCCAGCAAATTTTGGCAATCAGGAAATCTGGCAAATTACCAATTTTATCTTCAAATCTTTAAATTTAAAAAAAAGGAAAGCATATGATGATTTTTAAGGAAAATTACGGGTGATTTGTGGCGTTGTCTATTTTACGCTATCCCAATTTTAACGCCCTTCTTAATCCTATCCAAGGGTTGTTGCGTAAGCCTCGCTTATCTCTGACTGCAAATTTTTTGCTCGACTTCTACTCTACCGTCTTTTAC
>Ga0101944_10000958_pt1 | contig 70595 bp, 54 predicted proteins | sample DewCreD2012metaG_FD_75245 | JGI IMG/M metagenome (GOLD analysis project Ga0101944, IMG submission 75245) | Hot spring sediment bacterial and archeal communities from British Columbia, Canada, to study Microbial Dark Matter (Phase II) - Dewar... ... | reverse complement strand
CACAAGCTGGCTCATAGGGATCCTGTATAAACGAATCCTTTATTTTAACGCCTATGGCTCCTGCGGCAGCTTTCCCCATTCGGAGAAGTTGAGATGCTCGCGCCCTTCCGCGACGTCGGAGGCGACCAGCCAACTGGCCGGCGCCACGTTGCTGTACCAGGGCCAAGCGGTCTGGTGGGAGTGGCAATTCATGCAGGCCCGGTTGAGCAGCGCGGTGAGCTCCGCGGGCGGCTTCTCCACCTCTTGAAACGACAAGGCCGGGTCGGAAACCGGGTTGGTCCGCTCCGGCCGGTAAAGTTGCATCCCCAGCAACAACGCGCCCAGTGTGATCCCAGTGATCTTCGTCTTCTTGCCCATCTGAGTTTGTGTTGGTTGCTCCTATGCTTTCGGTTTGGGTGTTTTTGGCGTGCTCGCCGGGAGCTGCGGCGGCCGGATGTACTCAGCCGGAATCTCGCCGGTGAGCGATTTGAGCCAAGCAACGATGGATTGGATCTCCTGCTGTGTCAGCCGGCGGCCGACCTGATACTCGCCCATGCGGACCACGGCCTCCTCAAGCGTGCCGACTTTGCCATCGTGAAAATAAGGCCCGGTCTTTTCGATGTTGCGCAGCGAGGGAACCTTGAAGACCATCCGGTCGGCTTCATTCTTGGTGACCTGGAAGCGTCCAAGGTCGGATTCATCCGGGTAGGGCTTGATCACGCCCAGCCTCTGAAACATGGTTCCGCCCAGCAGCGCGCCGGAGTGGCAGGTCTGGCAGCCGGCGGTCATGAAGGTGTTGAAGCCTTCCTTCTCCTCAGGGGTCAGCGCGGATTGGTCGCCCTTGAGGAAACGGTCCCAGCGGGATGGAGTGATGAGGCGGCGCTCGAAGGCCCCGATCGCCTTGGCCATGTTATCGAACGTGACCGGATCCTTGTCGTTGGGAAAGGCTGCCTTGAAGGCCTCGACGTACTCGGGCATGGACTTCAACACAGCCACAACCACCTTCTCGCCGGGCATGGCCATTTCGACCGGATTGGTGACGGGGCCTTTGGCTTGCTCTTCCACGTCGCGGGCGCGGCCGTCCCAGAACTGCGCAGTGTGCTCACCGGCGTTATACACGGTTGGAGCGTTCCGCGTGCCGCGCTGGCCCTTGTGGCCTTCGGAAGTGGGCTCGCCGTCCACGCCGTATTGATCGAGGGCGTGGCAGGTGTTGCAAGAGATCTTCTGATCCGCCGAGAGGCGGGTTTCGTAATAGAGCATGCGGCCCAGGTTCACAAGGCGCTCCTCGGTGGAGCCTGGGACCAGGGGCGGAAGATCGGGCAACGGCTGGAACATCCGCAAGCGTGCAGGGTCGATGGTTTGAGAGACCTTGGTTTCGCGTTTGCAGCCGAAGCAGCAGATGGAGAGCGCGACCGCGGCGGCGATGACGAATCGGGAGGGTGTAAGCATGGCGTCCTCCGAACTACGAAGTATAGAACACTCTAAGGAAGAGCTTAGACGGCTCCCGTCGCGCGCGAAGTCACAAGCTCGAGCTCCGGTTTATGCCGGCTCTTGAGGCCGCCGGGAATCGCACAGAAACCCCTTCCTCCGCCGAAACAAGGCATCTGCCCGGCACCCCGGGACTACCGCTCATCCGCTTCGTAACCGTCCAGGCGCGCTACTGCGTTCTCGAAGTTACCAAAAATGGGCTGCCAGAACATGTGGCGGCCCTGAGCTGCCCCGAATGAGGTCCGTTGCGAGCACAACCTGCAAGTTGCCTCGCTCCCAGCGTCTCGGCGCCAGACTTTCGATCTTCTTCAGTTGCGCCGGATCGGTCAAAAACTCAGCCGCCGCCAGGGTGCCCCAACTGGCAATCCCGGCGGCGACCACTGCGGTCCGCTCCGTCTTGGGGTCGCGCACCCGGCTGATGACCGCGTAATCCCGGCTAACTTGACCTATCGGAGTCCGATAGTCTACAGCCCAGCTTGTATTCGAGGGATTGCGCTTGTCCCGGACTCGGCCCACGCTATTCTCACGTTCGAAATAGAATCGCAGACCTTGGGTCAACTGCATCGTCCATTCGTTGTTCAGGGCTCCGATGAGCACGTAGGGTCCGGACTGAAGGTCCCTCAGCGAAGTCATGTAGGCACGGTTTAGAATCCGGTGCGGCTTGTGGTTCCCCTCGAATAAACCGACGAACCGGGCAAGGGCTTGGGCGTCCAAGGTATGCATGCGCCGGAAAGGAAGCCGCTCATAGTCGCCCAACGGCAGCTCCAGCAGTTGCTCCGGCGTTTGGTCAACGGTGCGCCCTCCGCCGAAGCACAAAAGGACCGGCTCTGGAGAATCCAGGATGGGGTTCCAGAAGCGGTCCAGAGCTGTCGATGCATTGAAAATGGCGAGGGAACCTACCGCTGCGAGAGCCAGCAGCACCGCTAGCCCGGCCGCTAGTAGCATTGGATGCCGGCCCGGATGGCGGCGTTCGGACTGTAGCAGGACGGTGTCCAGGGCGATCGTGTCCGTGCTGGCTGGCTGGCCATTGGAGCCAGTCTCAGGTGTCTCGTGGCGGACTGGTGCGCGAAACTGCGGTATATAGGAGCCTGTCGGCAGCTCGATTCGAATCTCATCGGCGGCTGCATCGGTGTAGTACTGCGCAAGACGTTTGCGCACCTCGCCGGCTACGCTCCGCACGATGTGGTCCGCACCGGTGTCGTAATCAACGGGCCGGCTAAACACCTCCGACCCGATCGTGCGCTCCTTCAACATCTCCGGACGCCCCTCCAGGGTATGCTCGACCACATACCTCAGGAAGTTGGAGCAGCGGCGGCTGGAATGGAACGCACTGCTCGCCAGTATCCGTTCCAGTTGTTCCCGGACCAGGGCCACATCAAAGCCGTTCAGTTTCCCCTGATCGTGGGTGGGTTCAGGAAGTGTAGATCCCCTTGGCGTCAAGGTGGCCATAGTCACCCCCAAAAGCAGCCACATTCTAGCACAACGCCAGGGGCGAGAAGCCGCCAAGCGAAGAGCACCCCCGGCAAGGCGCAAGTCGCGAGACCCACGCCACCGGTGCGACATATGTTTCCAGGCCTCCGCCGGACTGGGTGCAGGTCTCCGTGAGGGGCGGGTCTCGAGTCCTGTCTCACAAGAGGATTCCTGAGCTGCGGGCTGGGATGTCTTCAACATCGACCGCCGTGGCTGTCTCAAGTCAGGCGGCGGGAGGTCCTGGACGTCGAGAGACGGCGAGGAAATACGCCCGGCAGGGGCGTCCGTGACCGTCCGGGACTGGACGGGCGGAGGGCAGGGGTCGACAATAGTATCGTTCTGGACCTTCCTATTCTTTGGCGAGGAGGCGAACTGTAGGCGCACAGGGCCGGCTCGACAGCCGGATCAAACCTACGGAGCAAGAAGATGGCACAAACATTTAACAGACGTTACTTGTTTTTCGGCACGCTTCTAGCGGGCGCTGTTCCGCCTGGGGGCTTCGGTAGTGTGGCTTCGTTGCAGGCGTTGGGTTTCAAGTCGCCGAACGAAAAGCTGAATATGGCCGCAATCGGCTGCGGTGGACAACCATTTGCGGACCTTCGTCAGGCGGCGGGACAGGTCGAGAACGTCGTCGCGCTGGCCGACGTGGATTGGGAGCGAGGAGCTCCGGGATTCAACCAATGGCCCAAGGCCACCCGCTATAAAGACTTCCGGCAGATGCTGGACAAACAAGGCAAAGAGATCGACGCGGTTGTGATTGGAACGCCGGATCACAACCACGCTTACTGCGCTTTGGCATGCATGCAGCTCGGCAAGCACATATATGTAGAGAAGCCTCTTACGAGGACCTCGTGGGAGTCCCGGATTCTAACGAACGCCGCGGAGAAGTACCGGGTCGCCACCCAGATGGGCAACCAAGGCTATTCGCATGATGCGACCCGTGTGGCCTGCGAGATCATCTGGTCCGGAGAGATCGGAGATGTAACGGAAGTCCATGCGTGGACCGGGCGTGCGAGCTGGCCGCAGGAGATGACCAAGATCCCGCCGCCGACGCCGGTACCCGAGACCCTGGATTGGGACGTTTGGCTGGGCACGGCGGCCTGGCGGCCATTCACCGCAGGGGATGAGGAGTACCGCCAGTTCGTTGCGGAGCGGAATGCCCGCGGCGGGCGTGGCCGGGGCGCTGCCGCGGCAGGTAGACCCGAAGCAGCAGCCGCAGCCGCCGGCCGGGGACAGACCGGGCGCGGCGGCGGTGGGGGCATGATGGGCGGCGATTACGGCTTTTACTTGCCCTTCAACTGGCGTGGCTTCTATGACTTCGGCAGCGGGTTGATCGGAGACTGGGGAGTTCATATTCTGGGGCCGGCCAACTGGGCCCTCCAGTTGCACCCGCGCTATCTGGTGAGCGTGGAATGCGTCAAGAAAAACACGCTCCCGCCTTTCACATTCCCGGACGAACTGACGATCCGCTATGAGTTTGCCGCGCGGCCGGGCATGCCCCCGGTGACGGTCTACTGGTATCACGCGCCGGGAGGGAACCCCTATTTGCCGCCGGGGATGACGGTCGAAGAGGCGCGCCCAATTCCGGGCAAGGGGCCCCAGGTTGGTCCTGGCCGGGGCCAGGGCGGATTCTTCCCCGGCACGGGTGGAGGGGCTGCGCCCCCGGCCGCGGCGGCGGCGCCGACGGCCACCCCGCAAGCCGGGCGCGGCGGGGCTGGCGGAGGAGGGCAGGGGCTAGGTTACAACTGCATCTTCGCCGGCACAAAGGGGTATTTGGGTACCAGCGGTCGGGGCGAAGGTGTGGGGCTGCTGCCCGGCGCCCGCTGGGCGGAATACAGGCTCCCGGATCCATATCTCCCTCGTTCCCCGGGGGCCAGCACGGGTAGTAACCACGCGGCGCACTGCCGCGATTGGATCCGGGCCTGCAAAGGCGGAGCGCCGGCTTGTTCGAACTTCAGCATCGCCGGGCCATACTGCGAATGGCTGCTGCTGGGCGCGGCGGCGATTCACTATGAGGGGAAGCTGCTCTGGGACAACACCAAGGGTGAGTTTACAAATAACAGGGATGCAAACCGCTGGGTGAGAGCCGTGTATCGCAAAGGCTGGGAAGTAAAACTGTAATCGCCAGGGCCGGCTCGGGGCAAAGACCGTCCATTTACCCAGGCCGGCCCGAAAGGCCTCATATAACGCGAGGAAGGGGAGAGCGTAAGGGGCACATTCAGAAAGGAGGTAATTTGGATGAAACGCGAAGTCTATCTATGGGTGCTGGCTACCCTGATTCTTCCATGCGGGGTTTTGTTCGGCCAGGCTGTAAGCAGCACCATTCTGGGAACGGTCAGCGACCCGACAGATGCTTTGATTCCAGGGGCGCAGATCGAGTTGAAACATACGGGTTCGGGCGCAGTACGGACAGCGGAAAGCAATGAAGCGGGGTTGTTCCGCTTTCCGAACTTGGCTCCGGGCGTGTACACCCTTACCATCAAGGCGCCCGGCTTCCGCTCCTACCTGCTGGAGAACGTCCAGCTAGCGAGCACGGAAATCCGTGATCTGGGCAGGATCCGTCTGGAAGTGGGTTCCATCACCGAGCAAGTTGAGGTGACGGCCGTGGCCACCCCGGTCCAAACCGCCTCGGCAGAGAAATCTGCGACCATTGACGGGATTCAATTGCAACGCCTTGCTTTGAAGGGCCGTGATCTATTCGGTTTCCTGATGCTGATTCCGGGAGTGGTTGATACAAGCACGGGCCGTGACGTGACCTCGCCGAACGCCATCGGGGGCATCACCGTGAACGGCGGCGGGCAGAGAGCCTTCGTTGTGGACGGCGTAGCCGACATGGACACGGGGTCCAACGGCACAATCCATTATGAGCCGAACATGGACGCCATTTCGGAAATCCGCGTCCTCACGACTGGCTATCAGGCGGAATATGGGCGTCAGAGCAGCGGGATGATCAACGTGGTCACCAAGTCCGGATCACGGGAATTTCACGGAACCGGATGGTGGAACAAACGTCACGAGATGTTCAACGCAAAGAACTTCTTCGAGAACTACAACAATATCCCCAAGACGCCCTACCGGTTTGACGTATACGGCTACAGCATCGGGGGACCGGCATATATCCCTCGGCTATTCAACACAAACAAATCAAAGCTGTTCTTCTTCGTCTCCCAGGAGTTCACCAAACAGCTTCCAACTCAGACGACCACATATGCCAGGGTGCCCACGCTGCTGGAGCGCCAGGGAAACTTCTCCCAAAGCTACAACAACAATGGCGCGCTGATTGTGATTCGGGATCCGAACACACGGGCGCCCTTCCCGGGCAACATCGTCCCCTCGACAATGCCGCCCGATCCTGTGGGCAAGGCGATTCTGAACTTTTTCCCGGAGCCCAACCGCTGCGATGTAAACAACGTCTCAGGGTGCTGGAATGAAACGGACTCGGGACAGCTCTACCGCCGAAACTACCGCAACGTGATGACGGGGGCCCATCCCAGGCGGAACGACGTATTCCGGTTTGACGTCTACCCCACGCAAAAGCTGACCGCGTTCTACCGCTGGGTTAATGACTACGACGACATGGATTCGAGCTTCAATATCGCGCTCTACTCGCCATCGCAGAAGCAGTGGATCCCGTATACGGAAAAGCATCCCAATCCGGGCCATGGCCACGCCATTGGCCTGACGTACACGTTCAGCCCTACACTCGTGAACGAGTTCAACTTTGGCAAGAGCTGGAACAGTTGGGATTGGTACGTGAAGTACGAGGACCAACTGGCGCGGGAGCGAATGGGGAATCCTCCCCATTGGTTCGACCAAAACGCCAGCATATTCAAGACCGTTGGAGAGCGCCCGGGAGGGAACGGGCCAGGCAATCTGTTTGCCGCTTATTACGTGCCCGCTGTCAGTTTTGGGGCGCCAAGCGCCACGCAGACAGGGTTCAGCCAGACACGGCCCTATACCAATTTCAACGACATTTACACACTTAGCGACACAGTTAGCTACCTCAAGGGTCGCCACTCCTTGAAAGCGGGCTTCTACTATGAAAGGACGGGAAAGGTTCAATACGCCGGACTGGGGAACTATTTGGGGAGCTATTCGTTCGGATACGATGCAAACGCACCCTTTGACACGGGAAACGGAATTGCAAACGCGTACCTGGGGATCGTCAACGCCTATTCGGAGGGCTCCCGGGTCGTAGGGGATTTCTGGTTCAGCAGTTACGAGGGTTTCATCCAGGATAGCTGGCGCCTCACGCGGCGGTTGACGCTGGAGCTGGGCGCTCGGTTTTCCCACCTCAAGCCGCAGGAGAACTTGAACCGGACCTCGGCTGCTTTTATGCCCTCGGCCTATGATCCAGCCAAAGCGCCGCGGTTGTGGCAGCGGGGTTACGACGCCGCTGGGAAGCGCGTCGCAGTCGACCCTGTGACAGGCGCGACGGCGCACCTGTCTTTGGCGGGTACGTTTGTACCTTGCTCAGTCGGCGGCTACGCCCAGTGCCCTGATCTGGCAAATGGGATGAAGGTCGCAGATGGAAAACAACTGCCGCTGACGGTTTTCGAGGTCCCAGCGATGGCGGTGGCTCCGAGAATCGGATTCGCGTGGGATGTTTTCGGCAATGGGAAAACAGCGGTGCGCGGGAGTTTCGGCCGTTTCTTCAACCGGGGCGATGGGAATCAGATCATGCCCATGAACGGGAACCCGCCGATCACGTTCACTTCCACTCTGTACTACACGACGATCGGCGGGATCAGGGAGACGAAGAGCGGCGCCTTCAGTCCGGTGAATCCGGGGCAATCTACGGTCGGCCGGCAGGCTTATGAGGAAGCGCTGAGCGGCAATTTCGGCATTCAACAGGATGTGGGCTTCAATACGGTGGTGGACGTTTCCTACGTCACGAACCTGCGGCGCCACATCCGGCAGAACCGGGATGTGAACAAGATCCCAATGTACTCCCGTTACGACCCGGCCAATATCGACCCCTGGAGTTCTTTCCGCAATTGGAGCGGCCCCTACACTCCGCAGCGATCACTCCCCGACAACTACTTCCGTCCGTACCGAGGATGGGGCACATTGAATGTGGGTAATTTCGAGGGCAGCACCTACTACCATAGTCTTCAAGTGTCCGTCCGGCGGACATTCTCCCGCGGTTTGGCGTACGGACTTGCCTATACCTGGGCCAAAACCATGATCTACGGGGTGTTCAACGATTTCCCCGACAGCTTTGGGAAACGCCCGGACGGTCCGCCTCACGTGCTGGCCTTCAACTACATCTACGACGTGCCCAAGCTGGGGCAGCGGCTGGGCAGCAAGGTTCTTGGCGTGGTTACGGACGGTTGGACGGTTTCCGGAATTACACGCTTTCAAAGCGGCTCCAGGTTGACGCCGACCTTCAGTTGGACGGGGACCTCTTCCACCATACCTGCGCCGGAAACCACTGGCTCGGCGGACGGCCCCAGGCTGGTGGTGCTGGGGAACCCGACGCTTTCCAAGAGCGAGCGGACTTTCTTCCGCACCTTCAAGACCGAGATGTTCATGCCGCCGATCCCTTGCAGTTGGGAGAACAAGAACATCTCTTGCTTTGGAAACGCGGGTTACAACATCCTTGTCGGCCCGGGGATCAACAACTGGGACATGACCTTCAGTAAAAACATTCCGACGGGTTTAGGCGACCGGTACTCCCTGCGCTTCCGGGCTGAGATGTATAACATCTTCAACCATACCCAATTCAGCGGCGTGGACACGACGGCGGAATTCAACGTCACCACGCGACAGCAGACCGACCCCAACTTCGGACGTTACACCTCGGCGCGTCCACCCAGGCAGATGTCGTTTTCACTGCGGTTTGAGTTCTGACAATCTGTCTTGAGGGACGATTCGCGGCTGCCGGCGCCATGGCGCCGGCAGCCGTCTTTGTTAAAACCGTACATGCTCAGAGGAGCAGTCCTTTAGTCAGGAGCCAGGCCGACACAGCGCGCATGCATCACACCAGCGCGGTCCAGCGGCGGACCCCGTGAATTTGTCTGGATGAACCGGTTGCGCTTTCGGATCAGCTGCGGGGGAGCCGCGCATCCTCAAGTCAGGGCTTTTCGGCAGAACTCGACGCACTTCTTGATCTCGGTCAAAACGTCGGAACCCTCCGGGGTCTGGTACTCGTACTCGATGCTGGCCCAGAAGCGGTACTTATTCTTCTTCATGGTTTGCAGGACTTCGACCAGTGGCGTTTCGCCTTGTCCCCACGGCATGTTTGGTCCTCCGCCGCCAGGACCGCCGCGGCCTTCGCCGCTGCTTGAGGGGCCTTTGCGGTCTTTGAGGTGCAAGCTGGCGATGCGGTCATGGTACTTCACCATCACCGGAACCGGAGACAAGCCATTCACGCCGTAAAAGTGGCCAACATCGAAGTTCAACGCCGTGTACTTGGACGCGGCTAAGACTCTCTCGAAACCGGACTCTCCTCCCTGGCCATGCGTATGGAATGCGATTCTCAGCTTGCGCCGGGCCGCGAAATCCGCCACGCGCTTCAGCAGAGCATCATCGGTGGGCAGCTCCATGGTCACATGGTCCGCGCCTAGCGCTTCGGTGACGTTCCAAATGTAGCTGTACTCGTCGTCCGACATCTGCATCGTGGGCGGCAGCTTGAAGGCGTAGATCTGGACTCCCGCACTCTCATACATCTTGCGCAGCGCCTTGTACTTGTCCATCGAAACCGATAACCGCCACTCGCGCAGAGCCTCTGCGGCCTTACGCTGCGCCTCCTGCTGTTCGGGAGTCATCTGCGCCCGGCCCCCTCTGCCCTGCGCCCCACCCGCCGCACCTCCTGGGGGAGGCTGGCCGGGACCGGCTTGAGATCCGGCAGCTCCGGCCCTGGCCGGCGGCTGGCCGAACCCACCGCGTCCGGCGGGCAGCGGCGCGCCTGCGTAGCTTTCCGCCACGTTACTCATCATCTCCACGCCGCTGATGCCGCACTCCAGGCAATAGTTCAGGGTCTGCTCGGCGCTTCCAGGAAGCGCCCGGAAGCTGTAAGTAATGACGCCAATCCGAACTCCGCCAAAGATGGAATTCGGCTTGGCGGCGGCCAACACCTGGCCCGCAGGGATGCTTGCGAGCGCGATTCTTCCCAACTCTCTTCTCGTAAAGGTCATAAACGTCTCGTCCTCACTTGGAATTCATCTGCGCCCAATTTGCTGCTGTCCCTTTGATACGTGGCGCCGGGTCCCCTTTTCAGCCCGGCGGGTCAACCGGCACAACAGACTTGTATATAGCGGAAAAGGCGCACCAAAACACCCACCACTGTAACGCCGGTTGGGGTTCGAGACAAGTCACGGACGGTCCTACAGGCTAAATCCTTCTTTATTTCGACGTCCAGGACCGTCCCAAGCCGGGCGCCTTTGCAGTGGTTCAGCCGCGCGGCGGGAACTCGCTTTAGCACGGCAGGGGCCACTGCTTTTCCCCCGGTGCGGCCTATTCTAAACACGCCTGCTGTCTAGTCGGCGCGCTATTGCGAGATCTGGCTATGCGCCCAGGGGAGATGGTGAGCGGAGCCAGCCTGGCGGGCGGCGTTGGCTTGCACCGCCTTCAAGGTGCGCTGGCGGGCGCGGAACAGACGGCGCTTCAAGACATTGGAGTCGACGCCGTAAATGCCCTCGAGTTCCTTCAGGGACAAGCCCTCAACCTCTTTGAGAACCAGCAGGACACGGTCGCGCACGGGGATCATGCTGAGGAGAGCCTCCACTTGCTCCTTCAGGCGTGTGCGGTGGCGGTCCTCGGCCCCGTTGCGGACTGAAGCGCTACGGAAGGCTTGCTCGGCTTGCTCTTCGGCGAGGTCAGAGAGGCGAACCTCGTGGGAGCGCTTTTTGCGGCGCAAGTAGTCGCAGGCGGCGTTGGCTGTGATGCGTCCGAGCCAGGCTTCAAAGAGTTCCGGGGAACGCAATTGCCGCAAAGAATGATAGAGGCGGACGAAGATCTCCTGGGCGACGTCCTCGACGTCTTCTTGTTGCCCAATGAGGCGGGCCACGGCGGCGAAAACCCGTTTACGGTAAGCCTGGACGATTTGGGCGAACGCTGCGGAGTCGCCCGCGCGGGCGCGGTCCACGACATCGGCCCCAAGCAGTGGGATGTGTTCCGGCATGGGTACAGGCGCAGTCATGGCAGATATCTCCTCTTACGGATTTGGGGGGCTCTTGGGCGGCCAACCGCCCGGTCCTCCCCGGCCAGCAAACGGCGTGGACCATTTTTCGCGCTGTTCGGGGGTCAGCAGCGAATAGAACTTAGCGTCGGCCTTGGTTTCCAGCGCCACGACCTGACCCGTCAGTGCGCCCAGCGCGCCGGCGATCTGATCAATCTGCCAATCGGGCGCGCCGTTTTTCACCGCTTCCCGGAGAGCCAAGCGCTGCTCCATGATCTTACGTTCCAGCGGACGTGTTTCTTCTTCAAGGTTCTTGTAAATGGTGATCGCCTGCTGCTTTTGGGACTCGGTTAGGGACAGATGGACGGCCCAGCGTTCGACGATTTCGCGGGCCCATCCGCGGAAGCCGCCAGGACGCTGGGCAAGTCCCGCGGCGGCGATCCCCAGCAGGGCCAGCGGCAGCAGGAGGCGTTGCGCCCGGTGTGACATGATCTTGTTCCTCGCTACTTCTTGTGTATGTCATTGGTGAAAGAAAAGGAAGAGGCAGAGGGTTAAATCGGCGCAAAATGAACTTAACGCGGATTTAACAGGCCAAACTGCGGGGAGTCGGGTAGGGCCTTAGAGGGAACACGGAGGTATAGCAAGGTAAAGAGAGGGGACTGGCGCGTGCCAGGAGGCCTACGATCCTAATGCGGTGCCTCGGCACGGTGCAGGCGCAAGCCTGGAGGCATAGGACACTGGGAGGGCAGAGTATGGGTGCGGGCTAGGCTGCACCTCTGCGGTTCCGTGAGGATTCTGGGTTGTTCTTGCGGGTTTGTTGCTTCTTCTGGGCTGTTCTTTCTGCTGTTCGGCTCCTTGTCGAGTTGGTTGCTGGTTTCGGCTGCCTCTTTGTTTTGTATAAATTGGGAGGCCTCCCCCGCCTGCTCACCCCCGGCGGCCGGCTTCAGGGACCGGAGCTCACCCCCATCCGGTGAGGGCTGTGGCTGTAGGCGTCGGCGCTGTTGCCTAGGACTTGCGCCGTCCGCAGTGCGGGCCCCCACGAGGGCGTCAAGCCGCACCTTTCACTTTCAACATACACGAGGGAAGCAAGAGGAGAGAAAAGGGCGAGTTGGTAACTGGTTGAAAAGGAAAGGGAAAAAGTTCTTGGGATCGTTGTGACTGGGGGTGGGAGGGCACAGGAAAAACAAACCACAGAGGACACGGAGAAGGCAAACCACAGAGGGCACGGAGGACACAGAGAAACACGGAGATGGGAAGAGAGGGCGCGGAGACGCCGGGGCAGCATCTACAGAGCGCAAGATTTCGCGGAAGGGAGAGCAGTGGGTAAAGGGGCCAAGGCCGGCAGGAATGCCGGCCGCAGGCCTGGAGGCCTGCCCCACAAAAAGAGCCTGCCCCACAGGAGCAGCCTGGACCTCAACAGAACTTGGCCGCAGGTATGGAGGCCTGTCCCAGATGAAAATGCCTGCCCGCGACAGGAGTTTTCTGCGAATGGGGGCACGGAGGGACTCTTGAACATTTGCGTATTTGCGCATACACTTAATATCGGATGAGACACAGGCCTCGAGTAGAACGCCAGCTAAAGGCTCTGGCCGACGCCACGCGTTTGCGAATTCTCAACCTGCTGCGGCAGGGGGAGATCTGCGGCCGCGACTTGGGTTACGTGCTGCGGTTATCCCAGCCGAATATCGCGCAACACTTGGCGTACCTGAGGCACGCGGGCATTGTGCGGGGCCACAGAAAAGGGTCCCGTGTTTTTTACCGGGTTGCAGAACGGCCGGGGCGTGTGTTGAGCGGGCTGCTGGAGAGTTTGCGTTCGGCGTTCGAGCGGGAACAGGTGTTTACCGCCGACACCAGGCGGTTGAAGAAAGCGGTTCTGGGAGGTGTGTTTGCTCTCGGACGAGTTCGAAAAGCGGCCAGGGCTGAGGCGGGGATTCCGGGATCGCACGTCGGCCAGAAACCTGGGACGTCCGAGCGCGGAGGCGAATCCAATTTCCCTGATTCCACTGGGGGAGACGGCCGTTCGGTTTCGTTGCGGCGAGACAAGGGAGCGCTCCGGGAGAAACGGCTGGGAGTGGATCTAGCCTGCCATTTGCTGGAGAGTTGCTGATGGGGTGGGGCGAACAGCGTGGGATGAGAAAGCGGCGGGCGTTAGGGGTCAAGGCCGACAGGAATGTCTGCCCCACAAGGGGCGGCTGATCTGGTTTTTGGGAAGAGTGCCGCAGGATAAAGGCCACGCGACCGAGGTGGGGTATGGCGAGGCGGAGAAAGATCCGCTTCATTGAGCCCGGAAGCCGCCGGGGCCGGCCGTTCAACGCCTGGGTGAGCCGGATGCCGCTGCTGGGGCCGCTGATACTGGTCACGCTTCTCGACCGGCGCGGCTACGATGCGGCGGTGTACAACGAGAACATCTCGGGGCGGCTGGAGGAGAATCCGCGGGCGTATGAGGACGTCTGTTCGGCTGATGTGGCCGGCATCAGCATCATGACGCCGACGGCGGCGCGGGGCTATGCGCTGGCGGACCGCATCCGGCGCGACGCTCCGAAGACTACGGTCGTATTCGGGGGCATTCACGCGACGTTTCTAGGCCGGGAGGCGCTTGCGCATGGCGACATCGTTGTGCGGGGCGAGGGGGAGAGCATCGTCGAGCCTCTGGCGGCTGGGGAGATCCGCGGCGGGATTGTGGACGGCCCGGCGGTGGAGGACCTGGATGCGCTGCCGGCGCCGGATTACCGGCTGATGTGGGACTTTGAGAAGCTGCTGAGCAGATTTCCGGCGCGGAGCCTGTATCCTTTGCCGGTGCTGGCGTCACGGGGGTGCCCGTACCGGTGCTCTTTCTGTTCGGTAAGCCGCATGTTCGGCCAAAGGGTGCGGCGGCGCTCGGTGGAGAAGGTTTACCAAGATCTACGGGGCTACGTAGAGCAGGGCTTCCGCGAGTTCTTCTTCTACGACGACAATTTCACATCGGACCGCGATTGGACCCGGGAGCTGATGTGGCGAATCCGGCCGATGGGTGTGCGGATCTGGGCGCAGACGAGGGTGGACTTCCCTTGGCTGGACAGCTCGCGGAGGCGGTTGGACCGGCGCCTGCTGGAGGCGATGCGCCACGGCGGCGCCTCGACGCTTTACGCCGGCTACGAGACGATCGATGAGGCTACCGCGGCGCAGTGGCGCAAAGGCTATCGCGGGCCGGGCGGCCTGCGGGAGCGCCTGCTGGAAGACACGCGGGTTCTGCACGAATACGGATTCTGGATTCACGGGATGTTCGTCGTTGGTCCCGAACACACGGATGAGACCGTGGATGAGATCGTCGAGTTTTCGCGGCGGGCCAGGCTGGACAGCATGCAGACGAGCATCCTGACGCCGCTTCCCGGGACGCCCTTGTTCGAGCAAATGCGGCCTCATCTGATCTTCACGGACTTTCCGGAAGATTGGGATTTCTACGACGGGGTGCATTGCGTATACGAAAACAGCCGCATGGGAGTGCGGCGGCTTCAGGAGGCCCTTCTGGAAGCCCACCGCCGGTTTTACCGCGGTTACGGCTGGAGCCTGAGGCGGATCCGGGATGTGCTGGGCGCGAAGGCCGCGCTCAAGGCGCGCTTGCAATGGGCGTGGTCGACGGCGCAGACGGCCCGGAAGGCGCTGAGGGAGTGGGAGGAGGAAACCAGAGATTTCCTGGAGCTAGTTGGGGCCAGACGGCCGGGCGCACTGGCGCCCCAGACAGTCCCGCCGGGGCTCAGCGCTTGAACATGCCCGGTGGGCATGGGAGGTGAGCAGGATGAGCGCCAAAGGGATTGGATCGATGCAGATTACCGAACGCTGGCATGGCGCAGTGCTGTGGGGTGCGGTGAAGGCGGCGGAATGGTCGCTCCGGTTCCCAACCGGGAGCCACTTCCTTGTGGAGCAGCTTCTGGAGCATCTGGACGGGGCCATCCGCGAGACCGAGCAGGATCCCGAAACGCGGACCCACCTGCTGGTTTTCGGCAAGCACCTGAAGGCTTTTCTGATGCGGGTGGCGCGGGAGAGGCCGGCGGCCGCGCGGGCGATCCTGCGCTTTCTGGGGACTTACATTCAGGATGTCTACCGCCGGACGCTTCGACAGGAGCAGGGCGTGCCGGCGCCGTCGACGGTGGTGATCGAACCGACCGACCGCTGCAATTTGCGCTGTCCGGGCTGCTACGCCAAGAGCAGCGCCGATGGCTGCGATTTGCCCTTCGAGCGGATGGTGGAGGTGGTGGAGCAGGTCATCGAGATGGGGGTGTCCTTGATCACCATCTCCGGAGGTGAACCCTTCTTGCGGGAGCGGGCGGAAGGCGCGATCAGCCGTTTGGCGGAGCGTTTTCCGAACCACGGTTTTCTGGTTTACACCAACGGCACGCTGATCGACGAGGAGATTGCCGCGCGGCTGGGCCGGCTGGGGAACGTGTTTCCGGCCATCAGCGTGGAAGGATTCGAGCAGCAGACCGACGCCCGCCGAGGGCAGGGAATTGCGGCAAAGAGCCGGGCGGCGCGGCAGTTGTTGGCCCGCCACGGCGTGATGTCTGGATTCAGCGCCACGGTGACGCGCGAAAACGCCGAAGCGATCGCCAGCGATGAATTCATCCAACAGCGCATCGCGGAAGGGGACCTATTCGGATGGTTTTTCCTGTTACAGCCCATTGGGCGGTCGCCGCGGCCGGACCTGATGGCCACGGCTGAGCAGCGGGCGAAGCTGCGGGAGGCCATCTGGCGCTGGCGGCGGGCCGACTTGCCCATTTTTCTGGGCGATTTCTGGAACGACGGGCCGCTGGTGGGCGGCTGCATCGCCGGCGGGCGCTACTACTTCCACATTTACGCCAACGGGGACATCAGTCCTTGTGTGTTTGCGCCGGTGGCGTGCGGGAACATCTTCGACATCATCGAGGGCCGCAGCGATTACGCCAGTCTGAAAGATTTTGTGCAGAGAAACCCCGTGTTCGCGGCCTACCGCGCCGAGCAGGCCAAGATTACGGACAGGCGGCGGCCCTGCCTGCTGATCGATCATCCGGAGGCGTTCCGGAGGATCGTGCAGGCGGAGACGTGCCGGCCGGCAAAGAACATGCCTGCCGGATACCTGGACAGCGAGATCGCGAAAGCCATTGACTGTGCGGCGGCCGAATGGGGGCGCGTGGCGCCAACGCTTCCCGCGGCGGTGGAGGCGGAGACGCCTGAGGCAGGGCTGCCTGGCGCACCGTCTCCGAGGATAAAACTTCCTCCGCGCATGGACCATTCCGGGCCAAGGTCGGGGAGGGGAACGGATGGGTTGCTGAGGAAGTCCAGACGCCTACTGCGCGCCGGTTAACAGCTCTTTCAGTTCGGCCACCGTGGGCACCCGGCCGGAGACCACGATCTTGCCGTCGATCAGGACGGCGGGAGTCATGCGGACTCCGAGGGTGGCGAATTCTTTGACGTCGTAAATGTGAGAGATGTCGGCGGCGAGATTGAGTTCAGCACAGGCGTTGATGACGTTCTTTTCGGTTGCCTGACAGCGCGGGCAACCGGGACCAGCGATTTGAATTTTCATGATGCAACCTCACAAGAAGATGAAGTTTCCGAAGAACCATCCGACCAGGGTTCCGAGAACGATTATGGTAACCACATAGACCACGGCTTTGCGCACGCCGAAGACTTTGGCGATGGCCAGCCAGTTGGGCAGGCTCAGTCCCGGGCCGGTCAGCAAGAGGGCCAGGGCGGGTCCTTTGCCCATGCCAAGGCGCATCAAGGTGTCTACGAAGGGGGCCTCGGTCATGGTGGCGAAGTAGCTGACCGAGCCGATCAGAGTCGCCAGGAAAGAAGGCGCCAAGCCGCGGCCGCCGAGCCAGTTTCGGATCCAGTCTTCGGGTAAGATCTTGCCGACCACGCCCACCAGAAACACGCCGAGGAGCAGCAAGGGGAAAATGATGCGGACGAACCACCAGGTTTCGCGCAGCCACTGCTCCAGGCTGTTGCGGGGCAGCGATTTGGCGGCGTAGAGGGCCATGAGCGCGGTGAGGGCCAGCCAAACCGCGACTTTTTGCCAGTACGGACCGGTTCGGACCAGGTAGTTGGGGGCCAGAAGGGAAAGCAGGATCAAGAGGAGCAAGAGGAGATGCTTGCGGGCGATGATGGTTTTGAGCTGGCTTGGGGCGGCGGGCGGGGGCAGATCTCGAACCTCGTTGCGAAAGGCGAGGGTCAAGACGGCGCCGACCGCAAAGGCTACGAGCAGCGCGGCTGAGAGGCGGGAAAGGACCATGGCGCCGCCGAGTATGCTGCCGGTGTAAGTAAGGGCGAGAATATTGGCGGCGGGCGCAACCCAGAGGACGATGAACGCGACTCCGACGCCGGCTCCGCTGAAATAGAGTCCACTAGCGACGGGGATGACGGTGCAGGAACAGGCGGCCACCAGGAAGCTGGCGGCGGAGGCCAACGAGAAGGAGCGCAACTTGTTGGCCTTCTCACCTAAGTAATCCAGGATGGTGTCCCGGCTGATGAAGGTCACCATGGCGCCGGCCAGGAGGAAGGCGGGTACGAGGCAGGTCAGGACGTGGGTGGCGATGTAGTCTTTGAGGGCAAGGAGACCGGCAAGAAGCAGTGTTTGGATCATGACGGCTGAAATCTCCGATGGCAGCGGCGCTGGGGCTGTGGCCCAATGCAGGCTAAACGCCGTTTGCTGTCTGAAATTCGATTTTAGCAGAATTATGGAAAGGTCAGCGCCGTGCTTCTGTTGGGCGGCGGAGACGCAGGGCAGTCCGCATGAGGCGCGGGCGCAGGGAAAGAGCTCACCAAGGGCTGGCGCATGAGCGGGGGCCACAGCGGGCATGCAAGAGCCCGAGCTGCCAACCGCCGGCACGGCAAGCCTGGCGGCTTGCTCCACTGGGGGAGGGCGCGATTGGGTGGAAGGGAGGGCGGTGGGTAAAGGGCACCCAGGCCGGCAGGAATGCCGGCCGCAGACAAGAATGTCTGCCCCACATCGGCGGCCTGCCCCACAAAAAGAGCCTGCCTCACCAAGCTCGGGCTCAGACACGAATGCCTCCCCCCAACAGGAAGGCTACGCCGCGGTCTGGCCGAAATCCAGCCCGAGCGGCTGGCTGATGGCAAGGTTCGTCTCTTGGATCAGCGCGCCAGCTTCGTCGCGGGCGGAAAGGAACTCCTGCACGACCGGGTGGTTCCGGATTTGGAGCTGGAGATCACGGATGTCTTGGAGGTTGTTGGACAGGTCCAATCCGGCCTGCTGGGCCTGTTGGAAACGCTGGAGGGTTTCGAGCAGAGATTGGACCTCCGGATCCGTTTCGAATTGGCGCGCAGCCTCGCGGAAACGGCGGATGGCCGGGGTGGCCAACAAGGCTTCGATGAACTCGTCCGTGCGTTGTTGCACGCTGGCGAGGTTGTCAGGGTGGTTGTTTTCCATTGGGATGATCCTCTAGCGAGCGCCGGACGGCGAGCAAGCGGCGCCGTAGTCCAGGCCGATTTGTTGGGAGATTCTTGCGGCCGCCTCGCGCAGGAGAGCGATCAGGTCCTCTTGCGCGTGCAAGTAACTGATGATGTTGGGCATGGCGGAGAGGCTCTGCCATTCCTGTTCGAGCTTCTCCAACGCCGCCTGGTCTGCGCCGCCGAACATCGATTCCATACTGAGTTCCTGGCGGTGCGACAGAAACTCATTCAATTTGTGGCGCGCCTCCGTGTCAGCTTGAAGCGCGTCATAGGCGGCTTCAAAACGCTTGAACTGGGCCGACTCCCCCAAGGCGCGGCCGAGAGCGCGCGCCGCTTCCATCGCGGCGGCGACTTCCGGGCTGCCCGTTAAGCCGTGCTCCTTAGATGCCTCCATTGCAAAATCCTCCTAGCAGGTGTTGTTCGGGAGCCGGCAGCGCCGCGGCCGTTTTGGCCGGTGAGACGACTGAAGAGCGTCCCTTCCTGATCGATTCGAGTGTCCAAATCCCGGCCAGCAATCTTCCCCAGCCTTCCTTGAGGCTAGCACCTCTGGGCCGCGGAAGCCATGGGGTCCGCAAATCCGGCGTGAGCGCGCGGCCGCGACCGGGAGCCGCTCGAGAGCCGCGCCGCGTCCATAAACAGCTCCGCGACGGTGGAGGAGCGAGCGAAGGCCGGCAAGACGGACTGCCGCTCCCGGAGCGGATTCAAGCGCGTACGGCAGACGAACGGTGGGTGTGCGGGGCCGGGAACCAGTGCCGGGTCCGGTTGCAAAAGGCACAGACGGAAAGCATGACCGGCACTTCGATGAGAACGCCGACCACGGTGGCCAGGGCGGCGCCGGAACCCGGGCCGAACAAGGCGATGGCGGTGGCGACGGCCAGCTCGAAGAAATTGCTGGCGCCGATCAAGGCCCCCGGGGCGGCGACGGCGTACTCCACCTTGAAAAGGCGCATCAGGCCGTAGGCAAGCGAGGAGTTGAAGTAGACCTGGATCAGGATTGGCACGGCGATCAGAACTACGTGCAAGAACTTGCCGGTGATGTTGTCGGCCTGGAAGCCGAAGATCAGCAGCAGCGTCACGAGCAAGGCGGTCATGCTGACCGGCGCAAAACGGGGCAGCAATTGCTCCTCGAACCAGGCGGTTCCGCGGCGCCGGACGAACCAGCGGCGCAACAGCACACCGGCGGTCAGAGGGATGACGATGAAAATGACCACGGAGTAGAGCAAGACCCGGAACGGGACTTCGAGGTTGGAAGCGCCGCTGACAAGGAAGCGCACGATGGGAGCGAACAGGAACAGCATGATGAGATCATTGACCGAAACCTGAACCAGCGTATAGGCAGGATCTCCGTCGCTGAGGTAGCTCCAGACGAACACCATGGCGGTGCAGGGCGCCGCGGCCAGGATGATCGCGCCGGCGATGTACTGGTCGGCATCGGCGGGCGGGATCCAGGCGGAGAAGACGAAACGGAAGAAGATCCAGGCAAACAGCGCCATCGAGAATGGCTTGACGAGCCAGTTTACGAAGAGCGTGACAAAGAGGCCACGCGGACGGCGGCCGACTCCCTGGATAGCGGCGAAGTCGACCTTCATCATCATGGGGACGATCATCAGCCAGATCAGGACCGCGATGGGAACATTGATTTGGCTCCCCGAGCCGAATTCCAACCGGCGCAGGCTGTCGATGAGGCCGGGAAGCAGCTTGCCGAGCAGCACGCCGGCGATCATGCAGAGTGTGACCCAAAGGCTGAGGTAGCGCTCGAACGGACCTAATGTCTTTTTCGTACGTCTGTCTTCCACGAGACCGGTTTGTTGCATGGTTTGAAGCTCCACGGATAGGGCGCGGCGCCGGTAGAATCCCCGCCAAAAGCGGCGGGGCTTGTTCTGTGGGGCGGGCCCTGCGTCATGGCTGGGAAAACGCCGGACGGCAGGAACGGCAAGTTTCGATTATAGCAGAAGCATGGAAAGCCGAGGCCAGCGGCGCCGGGTTGTAGACTGAAGGCCGCTCCGCGCCGTATGCGCCGAGAGGTGCTGCGAGGCCAGGGAGCGGAGCCGCGCCTCACCAGGGTCGGCCGCTCGGGACGGAGATGATCTTTCCTGTGCCGCGCTCGGTGAGCAGGATGCGGCCGGATTCGAGGCGCAAGACGGAGACGCCCTGGAAGCCGAGGGGGATTTCCGCCAGGAAGAAGAGGTAGCGCTGGGTGAGGCGCCGGCGGGCGCCGATCCAGCGGAAGACGGGCACGCCGAAGAGGTTGCCGCGGCGGACGGCATCCTGGAGACCGGAGGCGAAAGGCGAATCGCCGATGCAGATGGCGCGGGCCACGACCTTTCCCTCCCAGGGGATCTGTTTGGCGCGCATGTTCTCCTGCCAGTCCAGAACCCAGGGGTTGGACTGGCTCTCGTAGATGTAGCCGAGCAAAACCGGATATTCGGTGTTGTAGATGGTGAACCAGACTTTCGGGCCGGAGGTGTCCAGGAGCCAGGTTCCGGTCCGGCCCGAGAAGACGCGCTGATCGAGGGTTTGTCCCTCGGGCGTCTTGAGGAGGGGCCAGGAGTCTTCGCGGAAGGAGTTGCCATCCCGCACCGCGGTCTTGGCGACGGGCGCGTCGGCGAAGGTCTTATTCAACTCCAGAAACGGCGGGCCGAAGGTGACGTGGCGCACCCACTGGAACGGCCGGTCGAACTGCGCCTGGTTTTCGACGGACTCCTCCACATAGGCGACGGTTTCAGCGGCAGGCAGCGTGATGGAGCGAAGGACGCGGTACTGCGTTTTGGGGAGCTCTGCGGAGTAGACGAGAGTGACGTCGCCGTCCTGGATCGTGACGCTTTCCCGCTTCCACTCGACGGCGAGGGACTCGCCGTGCTGGCCGAGGTCGAGGGCGAACTCGGCTTTGGAGCTGGGGCCGAAGTAGGGGAAGCAGAGGAAGTCGCCCATGTAGCCGCTCATGAGGCGGCGCTGGACGTCGGTTCCGTAGAGGGCGCCGTGCTTGGCGACGTCATAGGTATGCGGGTCGATGGTCTGGTAGTGGGGCACGCGCATGGGGTTGACGCTCTTGCGCGGGTCGGGGGAGAGGAACCGGATTTCGCCGATGAAGCCGCCGCCGGGCAGGGTGGAGATGCGCATGCGGCCGTTTTGAAGGACGAAGGCGCGGCGTCCATGCAGCGAGCCTTCCTGAAACGAGGCGGTCTGCGCGAGAAGCAAAGATCCGGCGGCGGCCGTGAACATTGTCAAGGCGAGCCGGAAGGGGTTGCATCGCAGGTTCATAGCAGCAGAGACAAGCATACACCGGCAGTCCGGCGAGGTGGGGCGGGGTGAAGGGAAGCGGCGCGTGCTCTATTCTGCAAACTTGTAGCCGAGTCCGGTCACGGTGAGGATCCACTGGGGTTTCTTGGGGTCGTCCTCGAGCTTCTGGCGCAGCCAGGCCACATGGACGTCGACCGTGCGCGTGGAGGGCGTTGCGCCGTAGCCCCAGACCTCGCGCAGCAGGCGCTCGCGGGTGAGCGTTTCGCCGCGGTGTTCTAAGAAGTACCGCAGGAGTTGCCACTCCTTGGCGGAGAGCGGAACGGGGTGACCGGCGCGGGTGACCTGGGTGCGGCGAAAATCGACCAGGACACCGCCGAACTGCACGGTTTCGGAGAGGCGGGCCGAGGGCTGGCCGGCGCGGCGGAGGAGAGCCTCGATTCTGGCGAGCAGCTCGGCCATCTCGAACGGTTTGGTGAGGTAGTCGTCAGCGCCCACTTTGAGGCCGACCACCTTGTCAACGGTCTGGCCCTTGGCGGTGAGCATCAGGATGGGCGTCGCGCAGGAACGCTGGCGCAGATCCCGGCAGATGTCGAGGCCGCTTTTGCCCGGGAGCATGATGTCCAGGATGATGAGGTCGAAGGGCTTGCGGGTGGCCTGCTCAAAGCCTTCCAGGCCGTCGCGGGCGACGGTGACCTGATAGCCTTCACTGGCGAGCCGGTCTTCGAGGGTGATGGCCAAGCCCAGTTCATCTTCAACGATCAGGATGCGTTCGTTCATGGTCTATCCCGTGGTTTGGGTGGAGGCTGCGTATTCCGGCTCCGCCAGCGGCAAGTGCAAGGTGAAGCGGGCGCCGCGGCCGGGCCTGCTCCAGGCCGTGACCCGGCCGCCCATGCCTTCCATCATGCGCCGGACCAAATAAAGACCCAGACCGGCGCCCTTGACCTGGGCTTCCCGGGCGCTTTTGGAACGGTAGAAGGGCTCGAAGATATGAGCCAGATCGGAGTGAGAAAGGCCGGGGCCCTTGTCTTCGACGGAGATTGCCAGCTCCCGCTGAGGCCCCTTGCCTGTAACCCCAGCGCGCACTGCGAGCCAGCCGCCGCTCGCGGCATACTTGACGGCGTTGCTGATCAAGTTTTCCAGGCACTGGCCCAGGGCGTTGGCGTCCGCCAGGACCGGGGGCAGAACGGCCGGCAGGTCCTTCTCCACCTTCATGGAGGCCTGGCGCAAGGCGGGCTCGGCGTTTTTCAGGACGGATTCGATGATCTGGCGAGCCTGTACAGGTTGCAGATTGAAGCGGATGCGGTCGGCTTGCTCGGCGGCGAACAGCAGCGCCTGCTCCACCATGCGAGAGAGGCGGCGCCCTTCCGCGCGAATCAGATCGCCGTACTGGCGGGACCGTTCGGGGCCGGTGACAACTCCCTCGGCGAGGTTGTCGGCGGCGGCGCAGATGACCGACAGCGGGGAGCGCAGCTCGTGGGAGACACCGGCGACGAACTCCATTTGCAGGGCCGCCAGGCGCTGGGTGCGGCGGGCGAGCACGAGGATGAGCGCGACGCTGGCGGCGAGCAAGGAAAGCAGGCTGAAGCTGACGGCGAGATTGCGGCGGCGCAGCGCGCCGACCGCCGCCGCCAGCGAACCCGCGCGGTGCTGGACGGCCAGACGCCATTGGGTGTCTTTGCTGGAAGGCGTAAGCGCAGCGCCTACTGGTTCGTCCCAGCGGTCCTGCCGGGGATCCAGAAGGTCGGCTTCCTCGTCAGGATTGTTCCGGGAGACGGGCTGGCGGGGATCGGACTGGTACAACGCCTCGCCTGGATTTCCAGCCGTCCGCACGGCGGCCAGGAAACTGGTTTCGCCCGGCGGGCCGAAGTGGCGGGAGGCGAGCATAGGAAAGAACTCGTTGGAGAGGCGCGGCCGGTCCAGTTCGAGGATCAGGAAGCCGATGTGAAGGGTTTCAGCCGCCGGCGCCCGTTCGCCGGGAGATACCCGGAAAAGCGCCTGCACCAGGGCGGGCGTAGGCTCATGCAGAGTCCAGGGATGGCGATACGCCTCGCGCTCGCTAATCCAGCTCAGCTCCCAGGACTGCTCGTTGAGGTGCTCCCGCAGGCTTTCCAGGCGGGGCGGCCAGGTGATCTCGACGAAGCGGAAGGTCTGGCGGTCCATGAGCAGGAGGCGGGGCGTGCGCCCGTCGATCCGCCAGACCAACAGGTTGGCAAGCAGGCGGTAGTGAGGGTAGGAACTGACGAAATCTCCGTAGCGGCTGAGGAGGCTGTTTTCGATTTGGGCGGGAGGGGCCGCGGGGTCGGGCTGGAACGCCGCTGCGATGCGGTTCATTTCGCGGGCGAAGTCCTCCCGGAAGCGGCGCACGGAGGCGGCTAGGGCGTCCCGCATGCGTTCCTCGGCGCCCCGGCTGATCTCGCCGGTCCATTGATACTGGAGCACGGCGAGCAGGATGACGACGGTGCTCAAGCCGAGGACTGCGGCGATGGCTCCGGCGGTGTGCCGTTCGAACCGCATACCAACCACGAGCATGACACGGAAATCGGGAGGGGGACAATGGCGGGCCTGAGGGTGTTGTAAGAGTCGGAGGCGTTCTAGCTCCGGTATAGCGAGAGGGGTAGCTGATGAACGGGGGATGAAGGAGGCTGAGCCGACATTGGGCGGCAGGACACCGGGCATGGCATGGTCCCCGGCGGGCTGAACTGCACCGAAGCAGCGATGGTGTTGTTTAGGGCGGCGGGTGAAGGGGGGCCAGGGCCGGCAGGAATGCCGGTATGGCGCGCAAGACTGCGTGCGCCACGCGAACATCCGGTGTGGCAAGCCTGGCGGCATGCGCAACGAAGAACGGCTGCTGCGCAGGGGGTGCGGGCGTGGGAAGATCCACGGCGGGCGCAGAGCGCGTTTTCTGGAGGACTCACGAGGTTGGGCTGCCGCGGTACAATCGCCGTGAGATGCGGCGGGCGAAGCAGTTGGGCCTGAGTGCGGCGATGTGGCTGCTGGCGGGGTGTGGTCCGACGGCGCCGCCGGTTCAAAGGACCGAGGTGCAAGAGTTTCTGCGGATGTATGAGGACCTTTACCGAGGGCTGAGCACGGCGGCAGAGGAGGCGCGATGGAAAGCCGCAATAGATCTGACCGGTGAACACCTGGGGGAGAGGATCGGCGCGGGGCGGGCGCTGGCGGTGTTTATGGGGAGCCGGTATGTGATCGAAAACAGCCGGCGCTTTCTGCGGGAGCGGGAGATGCTGACGGATCTGGAGTTCCGCCAGTTGGACAAGATCTTGCTGAATGCCGCCGAGTCGCCGGGCACGATTCCGGAGGTGGTTCGCGCGCGGATCGAGGCGGAGGCGAACTACGACCAAGCACTGGACTCAGCGGATTACTGTCTGGAGCGGCGCAACGGCCAATGCCTGAAGCCGCTCGGGGCGGCCGAACTGGAGGAGAGGCTGCGGAACTCCACCGATTTGGGCGAGCGGCGCCGCCTATGGGAAGCCGCTCAGCAGCCCGGCGCCGGGATGAGGGAGCGACTGGACCGGGTGCGCATTTTACGGAACCGCGTGGCGGCCGAGCTGGGCTACTCGTCGTACTTTCATTTACGGGTGGCCGATTACGGGATGAGCGTGGCGGAGATGATGCAGCTCATGGACCGGACGGTTGCGGATCTGGAGCCGCTGTACCGGGCGCTGCACCGGTACGCCGCCCGGCGGCTTTCCGAACGCTATGGCCAGCCGGTGGGGGAGGAGATTCCGGTTCACTGGTTGGGAGATCGATGGGGGCGGCAATGGTGGGGACTGAGCGAGGGGCCAAATCCGGACGCCGCGTTCAAGAACCGCTCGCCGCAGTGGGTGGTGGAGCAGGCGGCGCGTTTGTACACGTCTTTGGGTTGGCCTGGGCTGCCGCGAGGCTTCTGGGAACGTTCGGATCTCTACGCGCTGCCGTCCGGCTCGCCGCGGAAGAAGCACTCCGGGGCCTTTTGCCGGCCGATCGACCGGGATCAGGACATTCGCTGTCTGATGAACGTGACCGCCGGCCGGGAGTGGTTTCGGGCGAGTCACCGGGAGCTGGCCGGCGCTTATTACCATTTGGCTTACTCGGATCCGCGGGTTCCGGCGGTGTTGCGCGAGGGGGCCAGCCGGGCGTTTTATCTAGCGGTGGGCGAGTTGTTCAGCGCCGCGGCGGGACAAGAGCCGTATTTGCGGCGGCTGGGCCTGTCGCCGCCTGGAGCGGAGTTGGGCCAGGGGCAGCGTCTCCTTCAGGAGGCGCTGGAGGGCGCCGTGGTTGCGATGCCGTGGCATGCGGGAGTTCTCAGCCGCTTCGAATATGAGCTGTATGAGCAGAAACTTCCTGCCGAACGATTCAACCGGCGCTGGTGGGAGCTGGCCGCCCGCTATCAGAGAATCCGGCCGCCGGCGGCTCGAGGCGGGGACTCATGCGACCCCTGCGGGTTGGCCGAGATGGCCGAGGCGCCGGCGCAGGCTTACGATTACGCCATCGCGCAACTGATCAAGCATCAGCTTCACGACTACATTGCACGCAATCTGCTGAAGCAGAGCCCGTGGCAGTGCAATTATTACGGGAGCCGGGAGGTGGGGGGATGGTTGTGGGAGATCCTGAGCCAGGGGGCGATGCGAGACTGGCGGCAGTTGCTGCGGGAGAAGACGGGAGAGGACCTGAGCAGCCGAGCGATGTTGGCGTATTTTGAGCCACTGCGGGCGTACTTAGAGCAGGCCGGGACTGGGCAGTGAAGCTACTCCCATCCCGCCTTTCCGCGCAGCGGCACGAAACGGCAGTAAGTAACGGTGCGTATATAGACGCGGCCCTGCCGTTTGCTGTAGACGCGGAGTTCCTGCTCCCAGGATGGGCCGACGGGGATGACCAGAAGGCCGGGATCTTTCAACTGTTCGATCAGCGCCGGGGGAACGTCGGAGGCCGCGGCCGCCACGGAGATGGCGTGGTAAGGAGCGGCTGGAGGCCAGCCGAGCGAGCCGTCGGCGCAGAGCACCTGGACATTGGAGCCGCAGCCGGTGCGGTCCAGGTTCTCCCTGGCATAGGCGGCCAGCTCCGGCAAGATTTCCACGGAGATGACCCGGGCTGCCAGTGCGCCCAGAACCGCGGCGTGGTAGCCGGAGCCGGCGCCGACTTCCAGCACGGTCTCCGTGCCCTGCAATTCCAGACACTCGGCCATGAGGGCCGTCATGTAAGGCTGAGAAATAGTTTGGCCGAAGCCAATGGGGAGGGGCTCATCAGCGTAGCTGAGGTGGCGGTGCTGAGGCGGGATGAACTCCTCGCGCGGGATGCGGCGCATGGCTTCCAAAACGCGGGGATTGCGGATGCCGCGGGCGTAGAGCTGGCGTTCCACCATTTCCAGGCGCTGCCGCTCCCAATCGGCGGTGGTGGTTTTCTGGCTCATCGGAATTGTCTGCGGAACTGGACCTCGAGGCTGAAGAGTCCGTTTTCATCGCGGACCGCCAGCAGCGACCACTGGCGGCTCAAGTTCCACTCCACGCGCACCAGTTGCTGCTGCTCCTGCGCCAGGTTGGTCACGTAGGTGAATGTTATATCCCGAGAGACTTGTTGTTCCAGGGTGATTTGCGCCTCCGGGACTCTGCTGAGCCCGGTGAGGTTGGGATCGATCTTGATGCGGCTGACGCCGAAGAAGCGCTGGAGCCGGCCGCCTTCCAGAGTCTCGAAGGCCGCGCCGATGAGCGTGCTGGCGCCGATCTGCTGCCAGCTCTGGTCCGACTGGGTCTGGCGGGCGAGTAACGCCGGATCGGCGGACGGGGCGCGTCCAACGGCCAGCAAGGCGATGATCTCATTGACTTGAAGCGGCGGATCAGAGCGGTAGGTCAGATTGAGCTTGTCGACGGGGCCGGAAAAGTTCATCGTTACCTCGATGCCGCGCACGCGGGTGTTCAGGTCCAGATCGAGGAGCGGCTCGACGCGGAACGGGTTGGCGAAGGTGATGTCGCCGCGGCTGATGCGGTAGCGGTTTCCGAGGAAATTGATCTCACCCTGATTGACCGAGATTCGCCCGAGGAGTACGGGCTTGTAGGGCGTGCCCTGAATTCGCAGGTCGGCCTCAGCCTGGAGGTTGCGCGCCAGAGAGTTCTCAAAGCGGGCGTTGGGCGCCGTGGTCACTGAAACGTCCAACTGCATGCCGCTCAGCAGCTCGTTGGGCGAGGCGGGGGGCGCAAAAGGCTGGGCAGGACGGCCGAATAGGGAGGCGAAATCCAGACTTGGAGAGATGCTGCTGCGGATGACCGAGGCTGAACCGGTCAGCAGGCTGCGCTGCGCGGTTCCGCGCAGTTCGAGGGTGGCGTCAAAGGTAGTGCTGATCCCCTCCGGATAGCGGACGCGCACCTGGCGGGCTAAAGCCTTGATCTGATAAAAGGGACGTTCGGACGCGAAGCCGATGAAACCGCTGAGGGAGACGGCCCCACCGCCAGTGCGAGCGGTGAGCCGTTCGATGGTGGCCCGGTCCCGGAACAAGAAGATCTCGCCGTTGGCGCCGTCGATGCCATTGGGGATGCCGCGCAGATAAACAGAAGCGTCTTTGAGGCGGAGACGCCCATAGAGGTCGGGCTGGCGCAGCGGGCCGCGCAGGGAAAGATCCACTTCGGATGCTCCAGAAGCGGTGATGTTGCGGTCAAAGTTACGCAGGACCTCCAGGTTTACATTCCCGATCAACCGCAGGTCATACTGCGGGCCGCGCGAGGCGAATACCAAGCGCCCGGAGGCCTCGAGGCTGCTGCCTGCGCCGGAGAATTGCGCCCGCTGCACCGTGGCCTGCTTTGGATTCATCAAGATGCGCACCGGCGCGGTCGAGGTCAGGCGCAAGGCGCCGTTCGGCTCGCCCGCCTGTGGCTGGAGGATTACCACAGGCAGTTCCACCTCCGCTTTCCAGGCCTCCGGCTTCAGGAGCTGGGTGGAAAAGAAGACTCTGCCATCGGCAAAAAGTTCCAGCGGCAGCGGCTGGTCCGTTTTGGCGCCGCTGAGGCCGTAGATGGTGGACAAGGCGATCTGCCCGAAGCGCAGCTCCCCTTCCGCAGGGTAGTCACCATGCAAGCGCGCCCGGGCCCGCACATTCACCGGGGCGCCGGCGGCTTTGCCCGAGCCGGTGAGTTCGAGCAAGTCGCCCTGGGTCTCCAGGGTGAAATCAAGCTGTCCGGCAGGACGTTTTTCGATGGTGACGTTGCGCACCGATCCTGTGCCGTGCAGAAGGGTGAGTCGGAGCTGCTCGCCAACTGCGGCCTCTCCCTCCAGCGTCAGCGCCGCATCGCCATCGACCGCCGACTGGACGCTGGTGAAGCCGCGAAGTTGAGACAGCTTCCAGTCCCGGGCGGCCATTTCGAAGCGCAGCGTGCCGTTTCGCCAGCTTTCCGCGTTCGACTCGAACGAGAGCCGCCCCAGGAGGCGGGCCTTCCCGGATTGGAGCTGGACCGGATCCAGGGACAAGGTGCGCCCGTCGAGCCGCAGGCTCACACGCGCGGCCTCGAGTTTCTGGCCGTAGGCCTCAGCCGCGTCCAGACTAGCCTGGCCGGAGAGACGGAGGGCGCCAATCGTGCCTGCGAGTTGAAAATCACCATTCAGAAGGCCACGCAGATCGACTTTCCGGCCGGTTTCCGCCAGCAATGGCTCCAGGGAGAGCCCGCGCAGGCGAAAGGATCCGCGGATGGGGCTTTCGTCAGTCGGCTTCCACTCCATTAAGCCGATCCGGCCGCTGCCCTCCAGCCGGGCGCCTTTGTAGAGGATGCTCAGCCCGCTGGCTTGAAACGAGTCTTTTGTAACTTCGACGGCGGCTTGGAGGCGCTCGAAGGTGTGCTTCTCATAAGACAGGTTGGAGACGGCCAGCGATCCGCGGATTCTGGGGTTGGACAGGTCACCGTAGATGGAGCCATCGAAGCGGGCCGTCCCGCCCTGGAGCCGGACCGGCAAAGGAGTCGGAAGCTCAGCGCCTGCCAGGGAGGCTGCGGCGGCGATGTCAGCCAGATCCGTGGTGGCCGCGCTCAGGCGGAGTTCATTTTGCAGAGTTCCGTCAAAGTAGAGTTTGGTGGCGGGCGACGCCAGCCAGGAATCGCGCAATTGCAATTGCGACGAATCCTGGTCGAAGGCGAAGGCAAGGAAGCCTTCGACAGGGCGGTGCTTAGCCGAACCCTGGACATTGAGTTCGCCGCTGGCTTTCAGCCGGGCAGGCCCCTTGGCGGTGATATCGCCCTGCACCTCGACGGGGCCCGATAGAGATCCCTGCCAGGAATCCGCCTGGATATTGCGAAGGCGGGCCAGCGCAGCCAGCGAGATGCCCTCCACCTCTCCCGACCAGAGGAAGCGCCGCCATTCGAGCAGGCTCGCGGCGCCTCGCAATGTGCCGTCTAGTGCGGAGAAGCGGAGGCCGTGGAGTTCGAGCCGGTCCGGGGCCAACTGGAACTGGGCGGTGGCGTTGGAGGCGGACGTTCGAATGCCTGAGGCCTGAATGGACAAGGACGGGGCGGAAGCGTTGCCGCGAGCTGAGTAGTGGCTCTTGTCCTCCAGGGAGAATTGGCCCGTGAGGCGAACCTCACCGGAGACTGCTACGTCTTTTGCGGGGGGGAACCACTCCTGCGCATCCAAGTGGGCGTCGAAGGACGCTTGAATCCGCGGCGCCAGAAGGTTTTCAAGGACGGCCTCCGCCTCCAGGCTCGAGCCTTGGCTGGCAAATTTGGCCGGCTGCAACCGCAGGCGGCGCTGGTCGAGCGTCAAAGACAGGTCCGCGTCAAAGGCGGGAAGCCGGCGTCCTGCTGCGGCGATGTACAGCTTACGGAAGGAGAGCCGGCCGGTGTAGTGCGGGTCTTGCGCGTGATAAAAGAGCTGCGCGGCCAGATTCTCGCCCGAGAGTTCGACCGGCAGACGCCGCTCATTGATACGAATGAGTCCTTCGTGGGTTTGGAAATGGCGGATGGACAGGGCCAAGAATTGTTGGACCGGGTCGCGGCGTTCCCGCTTGACGGCAGGCTCAGGGAGATTGGTGCTGCCGTCCGGGTAGACGGTGAGGTTGAATTCCGGGCGGTGGAGAGTGACGCGGGTTAGAACGATGTCCCGGCGGACAAAGGAAAGTATGCGGAAGTCGACGGCGATGGAGCCGGCCGAGAACAGCGGCGGTTCTGCCGGACTTTCCTTGCCGTGGAGGACAAAGCGAGAGACTTCCGCATGGAGGCGCCGAGGATCGAAGCGGAACTGCCCGATTTCCGTGCGGCCGCCGGTGGCGCGCTCGACTTCTTGCACGATGCGCTGGCGGACCTTTTCGTGGAACCATGCGGAATGGAGCAATAGCAGCGCAGCGGCGGCGGCGAGCAGCACAACCGCCGCCGCGAGGGCTGCGCCGAACCAGAACCGCTTCGCTTTGCTCACCGCAAGGTCTCGTCCTTAAACTCGATGCGCACCCGGCCGCCTGCTTCTTTCAGCCATTCTTCCACCAACAGGTCCGCCCGCTGTTGGCGCAACAGGCGCTCCAGGTCTTCCCGCACCTCATCGAAAGAGGGCGGCCGGCCCTTGCCTTTATTCTGCCACTCCGGAAGAAACTGACGTAGATAGTAGTCGCGCACGTCGGATTCCACGATTTGCACCGCGGCGCCAAATCGGAGATCAATGAAGCGCAGGACCGCCGCTTGTTCCAGTAAGTAGCGCCGCAGATCTTCTTCGGCAAGGCCGTATTTGCGGAGGGCGTCTTCGAGTGAGGAAGATCCCTGGCTGCGGCTCTTTCTCAAGGATTCCAGCGCCGGCCTCACTTCCTCCGGATCCGGGTTGAGGTAGCGGCCGGCCTGCATTTCGGCGGCGATCAGAGCCCTATCGATGAGACGTTTGGCGGCGGCTTTGCGGCTTTGTTCCGAGTAGTCCGGTTCAGTCTGATTGAGGAACGAGGCCAGGCGAATCTCCTTCACAAGGTCGCTTTCGGTGATGGCCCGGCGGCCGACGGTGACCACGATGCGGTCCAAAACCGCGGGCAGGCAGACGATGACGCAGGCGCATAGAAGAAACCACAGCCGGCTGCGCATCAGAAGGTCTGCCCCAGGGAGAAATGGAACTGCAAACGGTTGATGCGCTGGTCGGAGGGGTTGCAGCGTCCTGCCAGCAGATCCTCGCGAGTGCCGCTGCAACCGTAGAAGCGAGGAGAGTTGGGAGAAAAGGACAGGTCCAGACGGACGGGCCCGACAGGGGTGCGGTAACGGAGGCCGAGTCCGACGGAGTGGACCATGTAATTGAAGTCGGTCTTATCGTGCTGGCGCACCCGGAAGGACACATCGCGAACGCTGGAGTACACGTTGCCGGCGTCATGGAACAAGACGCCACGGATGTTCTGGCCGGCGATCGGGAAGCGCAATTCGGTGTTGAAGGCGAGCAAGGATTTGCCGCCCAGGGGGAAACCGGTCTGCAAATCGCGGGGGCCGGCCTGGTTTTCGGGGAAGGCGCGGTGGGAGCTGGCGCCGCCGGCGAAGAAGCGCTCCGGCAGCGGTATGTCCTGCGGGCTGGGAAGTTGGCCGGGGCGGCGGCGCAAGGTGGTCATCAACCCAAAGGAGGTGTTACGGGCCAGCACCAGGCGGCCGGGCAGCGGGTGGTAGGTGGAGTTGCGCGCCAGCAGGCGGCCGTAGTCCGTTTCGGAGACAAAGAGGCGGGAGGCGACGCCGAGGTCGAGGCTGTTGTAAGTGCCGCGGCTGGACTCGATCGGATCATCCCGGCGGTCGTCGACGTAAGAGGCCGAGAAGACTCCCACGCGCACCGGCTGGGACAACAGCGGGATGAGGTCCTTGCTGATGTTGAGGGTGTTTTGGTCGACCGAGACGCGGCGGTAGGCGAAACGATAGAAGAAGGTCTTCGAGCGGGTCCAGCGGTGCGCGATCTGGGTGGAGCCTTCCCAGCGGCGGGCCGAGAAGGTGCGCACATTCTTGGATGTGTCAAACAAGGCGTTCAGGGTCAGGTCCAGATTCTGCCGGCCGCGGAACTGCGGGGCCAGGTAACTGAGCAGCACGCGTTGCTGCAATGTGGACACGCGGTTGCGGAGGCTGAGGGTGTGCGCACGGCCGAGGAAGTTCAAACGGCTCAGATCGAAGGAGACGCGAGGGCTGAAGCCCGCTTGGCCGGCGGGGGCGGTGAGATCGGTGCGGCTGCCTCCGATGCGGGCGATTTCGGCGCCGACGCCGCCGGCTACGGAGTACTTGCGGGATTCTTCCATTTGGAAGTCGACGTATTTAGCCAGCTCTTCTCCGTCCGGATTCTGGATGGCGGTTTCGACCTTGGCGAAGATACCCAGGTCGTAAAGGCGGCGCTGGGTCTGGATCATTTGCGTGGGCGAGAGCGGGTCGCCGACGTTGATTCCCAGCCTCTGGTGGACCAATTGAGGGCGGGTGGCGTCCAGTCCTCCCAAGAGCACCTCCCGCACCACGCGGCTGGGGCCTTCCCGGATGGTGTATTGCAGCTCCATGCGGGCCGGTTCGGGTGAAGGCCGGTAGGCGTATTCGAACTGGGCTTCGGAATAACCGCGGTCGTAGTAATAGGCCAGGATGTTATCACGGTCGGCGGCGATGTTGGCTTCGCTGAAGGGCTGCCCGGGGGCGGACTGGAGGATGCTGCGGATGGCGGCTTCATGCTGCGGGCTGATGCCTTGGAAAACGACGCTGGCGACGAGCCACTGCGGGCCTTCCTCAATCTGGAAGGTCAAGGCCGTTTGTCCGCGCTTGCCGCGGTAGTTCTCTTCCAGACGGGCTGTGACTTTGACCTCACGGAATCCGTTGGCGCGGAAGAGGCTCTGGATGGAGTCCAAGTCCCGTTCCATGATGTTGGCGCTGAACCGCCCCCGGCGGAGGTGGAGCGTGCCGGCCGGGGTTGCAAGGAGCCGTTCGCGCAGCGTCCGTTCGTCGAAATAGCGGTTCCCGCGGATCTCAATGTGAGTCAGCTTGTGACGATCGCCTCGCTCGATCTTGTAGGCGATGCGCATGCGTCCGGCGGGGTCTTGGGAAGACGCGTATGTAACCCGGGCATCGAAGTAGCCCTCGGTTTGCAGGTATTCGGCCAGCTGGCGAGCTCCTTCTTCCAGTAACTCCCGGTCGACGGTCTGCTCCTCGAAGATAGGGATCAGCCGGCGCAAGCGGTTACGGCCGACTTTAGCGCCTTCCACGTCGATGACGATGGGTGGTCCCTGGGTAACGGTGAGATGGGGGATTGCGGTCCCGGTGGACGGATCGTAGTCCATCCGGTCCAACGAGACGCGGGCCATGAGGTAATCTCTCTTGCTGAAGGAGCGCAGGATGCGCTGGATGCCGTTTTGGGTGCGTTCTTCGGTAATCTGGCGCCAGCCGAACCAGCCTTTCCATCCGGCAGCCTTTTGGAGCCGGCCAGGTGGATCTTGAAACTGCCCTTCCCAAACCGGCGGGCCGAATCGGGCTCGCGGGCCTGGCTGGATCTCGAAGGTGATAGCGGCTTGCTGGGTGCGATGGTCGTAGGAGACGCGAGGCTCGATGGTGGGTTGAAAGAATCCGTTGTTCGCAAGGACCCGTTTCAGATTTGCGGCGGCCGTGTCCAGGTCTTGGGTGTAGAAGGGCGCGCCGAGCTTCAGTCCGGTGGCGTTGACGAGCTGACCCTTGCCTGGGGGCTGAGGAGCGCCCACCACGGACACCGGGCCGACGAACCAGTTGCCTTTGGTGCGGATGCGGATGGCCAGTTGGCCGTTCACCTCGTCGGCTTCCACCGCGATGTCGCTGTAGCGGCCGGTGGCGTAAAGACGGTCGATGGTTTCGCGCACGTCTTTCATGCGCAGGGGCTGGTTGCGGCGCAAGGAGAGGATGGTGTTGAGCTCTGAGGCGGGCAAAGGCTGCAAGATCGGCTCGAAGCTCACGCTGGCGATGGTCCGGCCCTCGTAATCGCCGGTGCCCGCAAGCAATCCGGCACTGAAGCAGAGGAGGAAAGCCAGCGCCTTCTGAGTTCGCAATCCAGCACAGCGCACTACCTGCATCATACTGCAACGGTTGCTACGATTGGATCGGATGACCTCTCGCGACCGCCAGCGCTACAGCCGCCAGATCCTCGTCCGCGCTTTGGGGGAAGAAGGACAGCAGCGGCTTTTGGACTCCACAGCGGTCATTGCGGGCTGCGGGGGACTAGGCACATTTCTCGCGGATGCGCTGTGCCGGGCCGGAGTGGGACGCCTGGTGCTCATCGACCGGGACTATGTGGAGTTCAGCAATTTACAACGCCAATGCCTGTACCGGGAATCGGATGCGGAGGAGGGTTTGCCTAAGGCGGTGGCCGCGGCCCGGCGTCTGGCCGAGGTGAACTCCGACATCCAGATCCAGGCCGAAGTTGCGGATCTGACGGCGGACAACATTGGGCGGCTGCTGGACGGCGCCGGGGTGGTGCTCGATGGCACGGACAACTTCGAGACGCGTTATTTACTCAACGACTTCTGCGTGAAACACGGCATTCCCTGGGTTTATGGAGGAGCGGTGGCGACCTACGGGACGGTGATGAGCGTGCTGCCTGGAGAAACCGCCTGTCTAAAGTGCATCTACCCTGTGGCGCCGCCGAACGGGAACGTGACCTGCGAGACGGTGGGCGTTCTGAACACGGTTCCGGCGGCTGTGGCGGCGTTGCAGGCGAGCGAAGCCATCAAGATCCTGGCTGGAAGGCGGGAAGCGGTTTCACGGCGAATCACCTCGGTCGACGTTTGGAACGGGCTGGTGCGTCAAGTCCAGCAACCGGGACCGGACCCAGAGTGCGCCGCCTGCGGGCGGCGGGAATTCGTGCATCTTGAGGCTCCCCGGCGTGCGCCATTGATGCTGTGCGGGCGGAATGCCGTACAGATTCACGAGGTTCCGCGGCAAGTGAACCTGGAAGAGACGGCCCGGCGTCTTCAGCCGCTGGGCCAAGTCCGGGTGAATCCTTATGTACTGAGGTTTTCCGTTCCGCCGTACGAGATCACGCTATTCCCCGACGGCCGGGCGATCATTAAAGGGACCATGGATACCGGTTTAGCGCGGAGTCTTTACGCGCGGTATATCGGGATGTGAAGGCGAGGGAGAAGATTTTTGGGGGCTTTGGAAGGTCAGCGGGGTGGAAGTGCAGCAGGACAGGGCGGCTTGAGGCGGGGCGCACAACGGGGGATGAAAAAGGGCGGCGGGTAAAGGGCGCCAAGGCCCGGAGGCCTACGCCATAAACAGGGGTGATGCGATTGGGCTGAGCAGAGGGCAGTGGGTAAGGTGCGCCCAGGCCGGCTCGAAAGCCGGCCGCAGGCCTGGAGGCCTGCCCCACAAGAGACTTGCCAAAAGCGGTCTACTCCAGAAGAGGAGGCCTGTCCCACAAGAACAGCCTGCCGCGCAAGTAGAGCGTGCGCCAAGGAGGTGTGCGGAGCTTTTTGTTGAGAGGGCCCCCTGAGGCTTGTAGCGCCCAAGGGGCCCCTACTTCAGGCCTGATTCTCGTTTCCGGCTTTTTGGACCCGAGCCGTAATCGTGTTGACGGGGTTGCCGGAAAGGCCGGGGCACTGGCCCCGCGCCGGCTTGCTTTATAAGATGCGATCGCAGGCATCTGGGATGCGGCCAATGGCCCAATGGATGCCAGGCAGGGCGGCATTTTTACGTCATGGCGGCAACCGCGACGCTGCGGGGGTCGAGCCCCACCGGGATGGCGGTAAACAGAGGCGCACCCCGGGTGCGGCGGGGCAGAATGGAGGCAAGACGGATCACCGCCACACTCCCTGTGGCTTGATCCAGGATCAGAGCGTAACGGTCGTCCGGGGTAATCAGAATCGGACCCGGCCTCTGCCCTACCGGGGTGACCGCGACCACGCGCCGCGTTTCGACGTCGAGGACGGTCACATCACCGGAGGGTGGATTCGCGACGAAGAGGTATTCGGGGGAACGGGAAACGGCCATGGGGCCGGGTGCGCGTCCCGCCAAGACGGTTTCGGTGACTTCGGTCGAATAAGGGCTGACGATGACCACGGCGTCCATGCCTTCTCCAGTCACGAAGAGTTCTCCACCGTCGTTCTTGAAGCAAAGGTGACGCGGGCGGATCGCTACCGACAGAGAGGTGACCCGCTGTCCGGTTTCCGCACTGACCACGACCAGCCGGCGCTCGGCCGGATCTGCGGTGAGCACGTGCCGTCCGTCGGGCCGGAAGCAGACGATCTCACAGCTCTGTCCAGCCGGCAACGGGGGATGCACGCGGTTCTGCTTCAAATCGACAAGGCTGAGAAGTCCGGCGTCTCCGAAGGTGACGGCGGCGAGAGCGCCATCCGGGCTGAGGTCAAAGTCGAAGGGCGGGGCCGGGAGGTTCAGCCTCGTCTTGATTCGGAAATCATCAAGCGAGAGGGCCATGAGCTGGCGGGGCTCAGCCGCCAGCAGCCACAAGGTTCCGCGGCCGGGCGCAGCCTTCATGCGGAGCAGCCGCGCGCGGGTGGACAAGCGGCGTGTGATCTGGAGCCGGGAAGAGTCGGCTTCGCAGATGAGGCCGGCTTCGGGCAGCAGAGCGTACACAGCCGGGCCTCCGCGCGGCGCAACCACCTCGGAGGGGACAGCCGGGAGCGGAATCTGTCGGCGCAAGGCGAAGGCCAGAAGATCGACAACCGCCAAGGCGCGGCCTTCTCCGAGCGCGACGAAGGCGTAACCGGGGTAACCAGGGCTGCGGCGGCGGCATGCGGCCAGCAGCGCCAGCGGAAGGGACAGGAACTGGCGGCGGAGAATCACCAGGAACTCATTGTATTGCAACGAGAAACCGGCGGCGCAGTAGCGCAGGATCGGCGGGCTGTGTTAGCCTTTGATGGGATTCGGTTATTGTCCGGGCATCCTAAGTTTCCAAAATGAATCTTCGTTCTCTATTTAGTTTGTTTTCTTCGGATTTGGCCATTGACCTGGGTACCGCCAACACCCTGGTGTACGCCAAGGGCAAGGGGATCGTGGTCAATGAACCATCCATTGTGGCCATCAACAAGAACACCGGCGAGATTGAGGCTGTCGGTCACGACGCCAAAGAGATGGTCGGGCGGACGCCGGGCAACATCGTTGCCATCCGTCCGATGAAGGACGGCGTCATCGCCGACTTCAAGGTCACCGAGCGGATGCTGGCTTACTTCATTCAGAAGGCACATGGGCGGCGGATGCTGGTGCATCCGCGAATCGTCATTGGCGTGCCGAGCGAGATCACCCAAGTGGAAAAACGCGCCGTGGTGGATTCCGCTTACCGGGCCAAAGCCAGCGAAGTGCACCTGGTCGAGCAGGCGATGGTGGCTGCGATTGGGGCCGGTTTGCCCATTACCGAGCCGTGCGGCAACATGATCGTGGACATCGGCGGCGGGACCACGGATGTGGCGGTCATTTCGCTGTCCGGCATCGTCTATTCGCGGTCGGTCCGAGTGGCCGGCAATGAGATGGACGAAGCGATCGTGCAGTATTTGAAACGGAAGTACAATTTGCTGATCGGCGAGCGCACGGCGGAACAGATCAAGATGCAAATCGGCTCCGCATTCCCTTTGGACAAACCGATGACCATGGAGATCAAGGGCCGCAACCTGATCCAGGGGGTTCCGAAGACCATCACCGTCGACGACAGCGAAATCCGGGAGGCGCTCTCGGAGTGCGTGGCGACGATTCTGAATGCGATCCGTGTAGCTTTGGAACGCACGCCTCCGGAGCTGAGCGCCGACATCAGCGACCGGGGCATCGTTCTGACTGGCGGCGGCGCTCTGTTGAAGAACCTGGACAAGCGGATCCGCGAGGAAACCGGACTGCCGGTCTCCATCGCTGAAGATCCGCTGGCCTCGGTGGTGCTGGGCACGAGCAAGATGCTCACCGACTTCGACCTGCTACGCCGCATTTCGATCGACTGAAGCTCCCGGCGGTGCGCTTATGGAGTCACTGCTCAACCGCTACCGCAGCCTAACCGTTTTGCTGGCGGTGCTGTTGGCGCAGCTTGTGCTGGTCGCTTATCAAGTGCGCACTGGCGGCGATGTGCGGTTGCTGCGCGTGTGGGCGGTGAGTCTGACGGCGCCGCCGGGAAAGGCGATCGAGGCCGCCCGTTCCGCCGTGGCGGGGTGGTGGTCGGAGTATCTCTGGCTGGTGCATGCCCGTAGGGAGAACCGGCTATTGCGGGAGGAAGTGGGCCGGCTGAAGCTGGAGAACCGTTTTTTGAGGTCGGAACTGACGGCCGCCGAACGCGCCCAAGCGCTGGCCCAGTTCCGCGCCCGCACTCCCTCGCAGACGATCGCGGTCCGCGTGGTAGCGGCTGCATCGGGCTTGAACGTCCGTGTGGTCTTTGTCGACCGCGGCGCGGAGGCGGGGGTCCGCACAGGCATGGCGGTCATCAATCCGGCAGGACTGGCGGGGAGAGTCACGGCGGTTTATCCGTCCGTTTCGCAAGTCATGCTGGTGACCGCGGAAGGCTTTTCGGCGGGCGTGATCTGCGGGCGCAGCCGGGTGCAGGGGATTCTGCGCGGATTGGGGCGGTCGGAGTGCGCGGTCAGCCACGTTCACAGCGACGAGGACGTCAAGCCCGGCGACTGGTTCTACACGTCCGGTGAGGACCGCATTTTCCCCCGTGGGCTTCCGGTTGGAGAGGTGAAGTCCGCAGGGGGCAGCGGGGTATTCAAAGAGATCCTGCTCAAGCCGGCGGCTCTGGCGGGGGGACTGGAGGAGCTGCTCATCGTCACGGAGCCGATCCACCAAGGACTACCCGACGAGCGGCCCGTAGCGGGAAACGCCCCACTGCTGCCCGCCCCACAGCCGGCTGGGAGCTCGGAGGCACCCGCCTTGCGGGAACCCGGCACATCGATGGGGACCGACGCGGACCGTGTCCTCGAGCGGTACCGCCGCGAAGCGGCGCCGCGCGGCGCGGTCCACCTCGAGGGCGGCAGCGCCACTCAGCAGGAAGCGGCCCCGGCGCCTCCGCCCGCCAAGCCGAACCCGGTTCGACCATGAGCGAGTCCTTCGATACCGCATCTTTGTTTGCGCGGCGCCGGCCGGTGCGGCGGAAGCTCCGTCCGTGGCTGACGGTGGCGATCCCAGTGGCGGCCATCTTGTTTCAGGTCTATGCCCCTTTGCTGGTGGGGCTGCTTTCCTACCTGGAACTGCCTTTGCTTGTGACCATTTACTTGGCGATGAACCGCCGGAGCCCGGTGGCAGGTATGATGCTCGGTGCGGCGATCGGTCTTTTCCAAGACGCCCTTTCGCACTGGCCGATTGGGATCTTAGGGATGGTGAAGACCCTGGCGGGTTTTGCCGCCTCCTCGCTGGGCCTCCGTCTCGACACGGACAATCCGGTGGTGCGTTTTGGGCTGGGTTTCGTGTTTTTCGGGGGCCACCAGATTTTGTTGTGGGCGCTGCGCCGGGCGTTGTTGAACGAACCGGCAGCCTTGGCGCTGGGAGCCACGCTTGCTGCGGCTGTGGTGAACGGGGCTTTGGCGGCGCCGCTGTTCGGGCTATTGGATAAACTGAGGGAGAGCTCGTGAAGCGCACGGTTGGCTCATGAACCTGAATCTGCCACGCTGGAAGCGGGCCCGTTCGCCCTACGGAGTAGTTCGCCGCGACGACGTGCGGTTCGCCGCGGGGCGCATCGTCGCCTTCCAGTACATCCTGGCGGGCGTTTTTCTGTTTCTATTGTCCGGTTTTTGGGAGCTCCAGGTCTTGAACCCGGAGTTTTACAGCGAACGCGCAGAACGCAACCGCATCCGCTCGCTTCCGGTTCCGGCGCCTCGAGGCCGCATTCTGGACCGCGAGGGCCGGGTGATCGTCGACAACCATTTCTCTTACAGCCTATTGCTGCCGCGGGAGAATTTGGAGACGGAGCGATTGCGGGAGGTCGTGGAGGGGCTGGACCTGGACTATGACGATCTTCAACAACGATTGAGGCGATACTCTTCGCGTCCACGTTACCAGCCGGTTCTACTGAAAGAACGGCTGAGTCCAAGCGAGCTGGCCTTCGTCGAGGCGCACCGCGGCGATCCGGGCTTTCCGGAGCTGGAGCTGATCCCGTTCCAGCGCAGGTTGTATCCGCGCGATTCGCTGGTGGCCCACGTGATCGGCTATGTGGGGGAAGTTAGTGAGCAGGAACTCAACACCGCCGAATTCGCCCGTTACAATCCCGGGGATTTGGTCGGCAAGAGCGGGATCGAACGCCAGTACAACCGGCTGCTGGCCGGCCGTGACGGACAGCGACAGGTGGTGGTGAATCACCGCGGCGTCGAGCAGCAGGTCATCGGTTTGAAGGAGGCGGCGCCCGGACAAACCATCCGGCTCACCATTGACTTGGACTTGCAAGCGGTCGCGGAGCTGGCGATGGAGGGCCAGCGCGGGGCAGTGGTCGCGCTCGATCCGCGCAATGGAGATGTTTTGGCGATGGTCAGCCGGCCGGCGTATGATCCGGGCCAGTTTCTGGGTGGGATCCGCCCGGCACACTGGCGGGAGCTGAACACCAGCCCGGACAACCCGTTGCTCAACCGGGCGATTCAGGGCGAGTATGCGCCGGGTTCGACTTTCAAGCCGATCGTGGCTCTGGCGGGCCTGGAAAGCGGGGCCATCGACGGTTCCGAGACCGAGTACTGCCCGGGAGGCGCGAACTACTTTGGCCGCTATTTCCGCTGCCACCTGCGAGGCGGGCACGGTGTGGTCAATTTGGAAAAGGGCATAGCGCAATCGTGCGACGTGTACTTCTACTCGCTCGGCAACCGGCTGGGCATCGACAAGATCGCCGAGTACGCCGAGCTGTGTGGCCTGGGTCAGAAGACCGGCATTGACCTGCCGAACGAGAGGGAGGGGCTGGTGCCTTCGACCCGTTGGAAGATCCGCACGGTCCGAGAAAAATGGTATGCGGGGGAGACCATCTCGGTCGCGATCGGCCAAGGTGCGCTGACGGTGACCCCGCTGCAACTTGCGCATGCCATCGGGGGGGTGGTGATGGGGGGAATCTGGCACACGCCGCGCTTGCTGGCCGAGCCGGCAAGCGAGCGGCGCCCCGAGGCCCGCCGGGCCAGCCTCAATCCGGAAAACGTCGCAATGGTGGTCCGCGGCATGTGCGCAGTGGTGGAAGATGGAACGGGGGCCAGAGCCCGCTTGCCCGGCGTTGAAGTTTGCGGCAAGACCGGGACGGCGCAGTTGGCTTCGAACGAGGTTTTGAAGGGCACGGAACTGGGCAAGCAGCTCAAAGACAATGCCTGGTTCGTCGGTTTTGCTCCGCGGGAGGCTCCTGAGATTGTGGTGGTCGCCCTAGTGGAAGGAGGGCTTCATGGATCTACGGCGGCGGCGCCAGTGGCTCGGGAGGTAATTCGGGTGCACTTTGAGAAGAAGACCAGACGACCGGTCCCGGCTTTAACCGCCCGGCTTGGCGCCGATTCTGGAGGCAGAACGGTTCCATGACTTCGGAACGAAGTTGGAAGCAGTTGGACTGGAGGCTGCTGGTTCTGGCCTTGAGCCTCAGCGGGCTAGGCATCGTGCAGATATACAGCGCCACGCTGGGGACTCGCTGGTCGTCGGCCTGGTGGAGGCAGGGCTTGTATTTGGCAGCGGGGCTGCTGGTGATGTACGCCGTCTCCAAGGTCGATTACCATGCCTGGATGGAGAAGGCGCCGGTTTTGTACGTGCTATGCCTTGTGCTTCTGGTGGGGGTGCTCTTGTTGGGACGGCAGGTTTTCGGCGCGCGGCGCTGGATTCCGTTGCCGGGGGGCTTCACGTTTCAAACTTCGGAATTCGCTAAAATAATGATTATCCTGTTGATGGCCCGGTACCTTAGCGATCTGAAGACGGATCGGCCGGCGCTGGCGGATGCATTTAAGCTGTCGGCGCTGGTAGCCATACCTATGCTGCTGGTTGCGAAGCAGCCGGACTTGGGCACGGCCATCACATTCGGGGTGATCGCGGCGGCGGGGTTATTTTTTGCCGGCCTCCAGTGGAGACATTGGGCTCTGGCCCTGGCGCTGGTGGCGGCGCTGGCAGCGGCGAGTCCGCTCTATCTGAGCGATTATCAGAAGGCGCGGATTGAAGCTTTTCGTAATCCAGCCAGCGACCCGCTGGGTTCAGGCTATCAAGTGTTGCAGTCGATGATCGCAGTCGGCTCAGGCGGGATCTGGGGCAAGGGGGTCGCGCACGGCACCCAGACCCAGTTGCGCTTTCTGCCGGTACCACACACGGATTTTATTTTGGCGGCCTTCGCCGAGGAGCACGGGTTTGTCGGCGTTACGGCCGTGCTGGTTTTGTATTTCTTGCTTCTGATGCAGATTGTGCAGGTGGCGCAAGCAGCGCCGGACCGCGCCGGCATGTATATCTGCATGGGAGTGGGCGCGTTATTGTTGTTTCAAGTGTTTGTCAACGTCGGGATGCTCGTCGGACGGATGGTGGTGACGGGTCTCCCTTTGCCGCTGATGAGTTATGGCGGATCCAGCGTGCTCGCGACGTTCGCGATGCTCGGTCTGGTCAACAACGTCCGCCTCCAGCGGTTTGTTCATTGAAGCGATCGAGCCGCGGCAATAGCGGGGAGTTCGAAGGCAGAAAAGATTTCGAGTTTAGGAGGGCGCCTCAGGCCGGCGGAGTCAGGCCAGGAGCCGGAATCACAGACGGCGAAAGCCGCGGACGCGGCGAGTATCCCGCCGTTGTAAGTTGCGCCAGAGCGCTCTCGATTGGCAGTCCGAGCCGGGCGCCTGCATGATTGGCAGGCGCAGCCGAGCCCGCCTCGTTTCACCCGCCACGCCGCCCGCCGTTCGCCTGAATCGAGGAGCAGGCATGGCAACGAAGGAATTAGTGATCTCCTCCAACCGGCACGAAACCAAGGTGGCCGTGCTGGAGGACGACCAATTGGTCGAGATTTATTTCCAAAGAGCAAACGAGTACTCTCTGGCCGGCAGCATTCACAAGGGCCGTGTGACTCGGGTTCTGCCCGGGATGCAATCTGCTTTCGTCGACATCGGCCTGGAGCGGGACGCCTTCCTCTATGTTTCGGATTTTTACGAAGAACAAGAGGAGTACGACAAGATGCCCCTGGCCCCGGAAGGCCGCGGCCGCCGCGGCCAGCGGGAGATGCCGGTCCCAGCGCCGCGCGGGGTGGCCGCTCCCACTCCGGCAGCCGAGCCGGCCGAAAGTAGCCGCGACCGACGGAGCCGCCGGAGCCGGAGGCGCAGAAGCCGCGGACGGGAATTCCCCGAGTCGAAGTACGCGTCACCTGTTCCGCCGGTGGAAGAGCCTGCCGAGGAGGCGGAGCTGACGGTTCTTCCGGGGGAATCTCTGGCCAAGTACCAAGCCACGGCGGGAGAAGCCTCCCAAGCTTCGGATGAATGGGAGGGAACCGGTCTGGAGGAATCCGCGCAGAGCGCCGGTCCGGATCTGCCTGAGGAAGAGATCCGGCAATTAGAGGCACGGGCGGCGGCCTTCCTGTTTGAGCGCGAACTGCCGGGGGTGGAAGAGGCGGATTCGGGGGCGGAACAGGTCCACGAAGCCGCAGCGTCGGAGGCCGGGGTCCAACCGGCGGAGGAAGCTGCGGCCGCTCGGTCCGCGCTTGAGACGCCCTCGTCTGAACCAGAGAGTGAACCTCCGGCTGAGGGGGCGGCTCGCGCGTTTGATGCATTGTTCCGCGAGCCGTCCACGCTGCCGCTCGGCAGTGAATCCGCCGAGGAGAAGACGCCGGAGACGGCTGCCTCGCCGGGACCGCTGGAGGAATTCACGGCTGCCGACGAACCGGGGGAAGAGGAACTCGAGCCGAGTGCGGAGGCAGCCGCTGGAGACGAGTCACCAGCCGGTGGAGAAGAGTCACCAACCGCCGGGGAGGAGACAATGGCTGCTGCCGGAACCGCTTCGGCTGCGGTCATCGAACCCGCCCCCCGGCTGCCGCACCGAATCTCCCGCCGCATGAGGCGAAAGCTGCGGGGGCAGCCCCAAGTGGAGCTGCGAGCAGAGGCGCCGCGGCCGGCGGCAACCGCTCCCGGGGAGACCGAAACCGTCACGGCAGCGGAACCCGAAAGACCGGCGCCCTCGATCGCCGATCTTCTTAAGGAAGGCCAGGAGATTCTGGTTCAAATCGCCAAGGAGCCGCTGGGACAGAAAGGCGCGCGCATCACCTCGCATATCGCCCTGCCTGGCCGCTACGTGGTGTACATGCCCACGGTGGACCATCCCGGCGTCTCGCGCAAGATCGCCTCCGAAGAGGAGCGGGCGCGTCTGCGCCGGATTATCCAAACCCACCGCGCAGGGATGCCTGGGGGGTTTATCGTGCGGACCGCGGGCGAAGGCAAGTCGGAGGAAGAGATTGCCGCCGACATGATGTACCTGTACAACCTGTGGCTGGAGATCCGCCAAAAGGCGGAGAAGCGGCCCGCGCCCGCCCTGATTCATCATGATCTGGACATCGTGCAGCGAACTCTGCGCGACCAGCTCACCGAGAATTACAAGGCCATTTGGGTGGATAGCGAGGAAGTTTACGAGAGCGTGCTACGGTTCGTCGAACGGGTGCATCCCACGATGGTATCCCGGGTCAAGCTCTACACCCGCTCGGCACCGATCTTCGACGCCTTCAACATTACCGCCGAGTTGGAGAAGGCTTTGCGCCCGAAGGTCTGGCTTAAGAGCGGCGGCTACATCGTGGTGAACCAGACCGAAGCGCTGGTGGCCATCGACGTCAACACCGGGAAGTTCGTGGGCTCCTCCAACCGGCTGGAAGACACCATCGTCAAGACCAACCTGGAAGCGATCCGCGAGATTGTCCGGCAGATCCGGCTGCGGGATTTGGGCGGGATCATCGTGGTCGACTTCATCGACATGGAGGAGCGCAAGAACCGCCAGAAGGTGATGCAAGCGCTGGAGGAGGAGATGCGGCGGGACCGCGCGCCCTACAAGATCCTCCAATTCAACGACTTCGGGCTGGTGGCCATCACCCGCAAGCGGGTCAAGCAGAGCCTGGAGCGGACGCTATGTTCTCCGTGTCCCTACTGTGAGGGGGCCGGCTACGTAAAGAGTGTTCAGACGGTGGTCGGCGAGATCCTGCAAGAGGCGCGCAGGATTGCGCCCGCCGTCGAGGGGCCTAACGTGGTGCTGCGCGTGAATCCGGAGGTGGCCAAAGTCCTGAAAGCCACCGGCAACGATTACCTGGAAGAGCTGGAGGAGATCCTGCGCCGTCCAGTGCTGGTGACCGGGGATCCTCTGCTGCACCAGGAGAAATGGGACATGGCATGAGGCTGGCTCGGCTGGCAGGCTGGGTAGTTGGGTGCGCTCTGCTGGCTGCCCCGGTAGGGGCTCAGGTGGCCTCCATCCGCGTTTACTCCGAATTGCAGCGCATCGATCCGTTTGGTCAGGTGATCAACGCCGACCGGCCACGGGATCCGGCGGTGCGTCCCCGTGAGATCCTTTCCCCCGCCGTGCCGCGCAACGCGCATAGCACGTTCCGCGCCGCCATCACGCTGCCTGCCGGGAGCGACTACACGCTGTACGTCGCGCAGAATCCTGATGACGTGTTTCAGGTCACGCTCTACCGGGAGATTTTCGTGCGGCAGGGCGGGGAGTGGATCCCCGATGCAGTCGAGCCGGCCGCACTGCCCGCCCGTGGGACGTTGCCGGGCCCTTCCGCACCGGTTCCCGGGCAAACCACCATCCCGTTCCTGGTGGATCTGTGGGCGGCCGCCAGCCGTCCGGCGTCGAGGGTGCGAGTGGAACTTCAACTCTATACGGGCGGAGATTGGATCATCTATCCGATGGAGGTGCGCATTTCACCCGCCACGGTTCCCTCCTCGCCCACCCTCGTAGGAAAGCTGGCACCGCCCAGCGAACCAGCCGATGCAGCGGCGCGCGAGGCGCTGAGAATTTATCTGTGCGGCTTGTCAAGCGGGGAGAAACCAGAGATGACAACCGGACGCGGGCTCCTGCTGCGCAACGTCTGGCAGGATCTAGCTCTGGCCAGAACGAGGGAGGCCAAGCCGGGCGAAAAACTTCTGCCGGAGATCCTGCGGCTGGCCGGAGCCAAGATGGCCGGGGAGTGGTGCGCCGCGCCGGTGTTCCCAGACCGCCTTGGGCCGGAGTGGTATCTCCGGCTGCGGGATATGTTGTACCGGACGTTGGAATGACGCTCCAGGGAGGCGCGGAGCGGCGCAGGACCGCAAAGCGGCTGCGCAAATATAGGACAATAGCAGATCGGAACGCCTGAAATGGCTTGGTTTACCAGACAGAAACCCGCCCGCGAGCCGGGCCCGCCGCCGGAAGAGCAACGCGTCCGCACCGAGGGACTTTGGCTCAAGTGCGACAGTTGCCGCCAGATCATCTGGCGCAAAGCGCTGGAGGAGAATCTCCAGGTTTGCCCCAAGTGCGAATTCCATTTCAAAGTGGACGCAGCCACGCGTCTGCGCCAGCTTTTTGACGACGGCGCCTGGCAAGAGTACGACCGCGAGCTGGCCTCCACCGACCCGCTGGGCTTTGTGGATCAGCGCCCGTACAAAGAGCGCCTGACGGCGATGAAGAAGGCGACGTCGCTCGAAGATGCGGTCATCTCCGCTTCGGGCAAGCTGAAAGGCCGTCCGGTCGGGATGTGCGCTTTGGAGCTGAAGTTCATCGGCGGCAGCATGGGCGCGGTTCTGGGGGAAAAGATCACGCGCATGATTGAACGCTGCATGGCGCAGCGCTGGCCGCTCATCATCGTCTCGGCCTCCGGCGGGGCCCGCATGCAGGAAGGCGCCGTCAGCCTCATGCAGATGGCCAAGATCTCGGCGGCGTTGGCGCGCCTGGATGACAGCCGCGTCCCCTACATCAGCGTTCTGACTGATCCCACCACCGGCGGCGTCACGGCCAGCTTCGCCATGCTGGGCGATCTCAATATCGCGGAGCCGGGAGCGCTGATCGGTTTCGCCGGGCCGCGGGTCATCGAGCAGACCATCCGGCAGAAGCTGCCCGAGGGCTTCCAGCGAAGCGAGTTCCTCCTCAAGCACGGGTTTCTCGACGCGGTGGTGAAGCGCGCCGAGCTGCGCGATTACATCGCCGGCGCGCTCGACTTCTTCTGCGGTCCGGTGAAGTGATCCAGCTCGTTGACGCCGGCAAGCGTTTTGGCGAAAAGCTTCTTTTCGAACATGCCGACTGGCAGATCAACCCCGGCGACCGGATCGGCCTGGTCGGGGCCAACGGCAGCGGTAAGACCACCCTGCTGAAAATCCTGGCCGGCGAAGAGACGCTGGATTACGGGGAGCTGAGCGTCACAAAGGGCATCCAGTGCGGCTACCTGCCTCAGTTTGGCTTGTCGCTGAGCGGGCGCACCGTTTTGGCCGAATGCCTCTCCGTGTTCGAGGACTTGAAGAGCATGGAGAAGGAACTCGAGTCGCTCACCCGCCGGATGGCTTCCCTGGACCCGCACAGCCTGGAGTATGCCGCGGCCGCCGAACGCTTCCACCGGCTTGAGCACGAGTTCCGCACGCGCGACGGCTACGCGATCGAGGCCCAGGCGGGGGCGGTGCTCAACGGACTCGGCTTCCGCAAGCAGGACTGGCTGAGGCGCACGGAAGAGTTCTCGGGCGGCTGGCAGATGCGGCTGGCGTTGGCGAAGCTGCTTCTGGCCCGCCCCAATCTGCTGCTGCTCGATGAGCCGACGAACCATCTAGACCTGGAAGCCCGCAACTGGCTGGAGGAGTACCTGTGCGCCTATCCGCACGCTTTCGTGCTGGTGTCCCACGACCGTTATTTCCTCGACGTGACGGTTCAAAAGATCGTCGAGCTTTGGAACAAACGGATGCATTTCTACGCGGGGAATTACTCCCGCTATTTGCAGCAGAAGGGTGAGCGGCGGGCGCAACTGGAAGCCGCCTACCGGAATCAGCAGGATCGCGTGCGCCAACTGGAGGCGTTCATCCAGCGCTTCCGCTACCAGGCCACCAAAGCCCGCCAGGTGCAGAGCCGCATCAAGGAGCTGGAGCGGATGGAGAGGATCGAGCTTCCGCCGAAGGAGGAAGCCACGATCCGGTTTTCCTTCCCCCAGCCCAAGGCGAGCGGCCGGGTGGTGGCGGAGCTGCGCGGAGCGAGCAAATGGTACGGCGATCTCTGCGTGTTTGAGGATGTGAACTTGCTCGTCGAGCGTGGCGACCGCATCGCCCTGGTCGGACCGAATGGGGCCGGCAAGTCCACCTTAATCCGCATCCTGGCCGGCGTGGAGCCGCTTAGCTCGGGAGAGCTGCGGCTGGGGCACAACGTGGAGCTGGACTACTTCGCTCAGGATCAGTACCGAGAGCTGGACCCTTCGGTTCGGCTCATCGACGACCTGGCGGAGCTGGCGCCTCGCGCCGCGCAGACCGAGCTGCGCAGCCTGCTGGGCTGTTTCCTGTTCAGCGAAGACGACGTCTTCAAGACCATCGGCGTGCTCAGCGGCGGAGAGCGGAACCGGTACGCCATCGCCCGCCTGCTGTTGAACCCGGCCAACTTCTTGCTGCTGGATGAACCCACCAACCACTTGGATCTGCGCGCCAAGGACGTGCTGCTCGAAGCTTTGCAGGACTTCTCCGGCACGCTGGTCTTCGTCTCGCACGACCGCTACTTCATCGACCGCCTGGCAACCAAGGTTTTCGAGGTGGGCGAACGCCAGGTGCGGGTTTATCCCGGCAACTACGAGGACTACCTGTGGCGCAAGTCCAATCAAGCGCCTGTGGCGCAGCCTGCCGCGGCAGAATCGGAGCCGGCGCCGGAAGCAGCGCCCGCGCCGCCGGAGCCCGAACCGCGGAGGCGGCGGTTGAACCCGATCAAAGCGCGGCAGATGCAGGAGCGCTGCGCGGAACTTGAGGAAGAGATCGCGCGGCTGGAGGCGCAAATCGCATCGGCCGAGCAGGAGCTGGCCGTATTCCGCAGCGCGGAACATACGCGCCGGCTGAGCGGGGATCTTTTTGAAATGCGCCAGTCGCTTGACCGGCTCCTGGGCGAGTGGGAAGAGCTTTTGCGAGCGCTCGAGGAATAGTGCGGGAGGCGGCGGGCGCGGCCGGTCCGGCCTACGATGAGCGCGGTCCGGCTTCCGGGACCCTGCGCGTCCGGCTCAGGAGCTGCTGCGCGCGCTCCAGGGCTTTGCTCTCGGCCTCCTCCCGGGTCCGGCCGGTTGTGCGGGCCAGCCATGCGCCAGGTGAGACATTGTCCGCGCGGCAGTAGAACGTGTCTCCCAGCCGGTAGGAAGTCAACCGTACGGGCCAGCCGGCGAGTTCAAGTTGCCTTTCTTGGTAATCCGTTGGATTCATCATCGGAGTCACGCTGAGACGGCCTAAGCCGCCTTCCCTCTCTCGACCGGGGCGCCGACCAAATTGCCCCATTCGGTCCAGGAGCCGTCGTAGTTGGCCACGTTGGGAATGCCCAGCAGGTACTTCAGAACAAACCAGGTGTGGCTGGAACGCTCGCCGATCCGGCAGTAAGCGATGACCGGCTTATCGCCCGACACTCCCTGCACGGAGTAGAGCTTCTTGAGCTCTTCACAGCTCTTGAAAGTGCCGTCTTCATTGCAAGCGGTGGCCCAAGGGACGTTGCGCGCGCCGGGGATGTGGCCGCCGCGCTGGCAAGTTTCCGGCAGCCCTGGGGGCGCCAGGATCTCTCCGGTGTACTCCTGCGGGCTCCGCACGTCGATCAGCGCGGCAGCGTGGTTCCGCATCGCTTCCTGTACTTGGGGGAGGAAGGCGCGGATGGAGAAGTCCGGGCCCTTGGCGCGGTACGAAGTCCGTTCCAGCTTCGGCAACTCCGTTGACAGCGGCCGGCCTTCAGCGATCCATTTCTTGCGCCCGCCGTTCAAGATGCGCACGTCGGAGTGCCCGTAAATCTTCATTTGCCAAAAGGCCCAAGCGGCAAACCAGTTGTTGTTGTCTCCGTAAAGGATCACCGTGGTGTCGTTGCTGATGCCGGAGGCGGCCATCAGGTCCTCAAACGCCTCTTTGGACGGGATGTCGCGCCTCACGGTGTCGCAGAGCTGGGTGTTCCAAGACCAGCCCACAGCGCCAGGAATGTGTCCCTCCTGATAGGCGGCTGTGTCCACATCCACCTCTGCGACTCGAAGCCCTGGATCGGCATAATGGGCGGCAAGCCAGTCGGTTTCGACCAAGACCTCGGGAAAAGCGTACCCAGTCATACAGTCCGTCCTCCTCTGAGAGCGATGCCTGAGCAGACGGGGGAGTCTGCCCCGGCGGGTTCTTTGCTTCTTGATTGTAAGGGATGGGGCGTTAGGATGCAATCCCGACTAGAATCCAGGGAATTGCGTTTAGATGCTGTCATTCGGTTTTTGGAGATAGAAATCCGAATCTTGACTGTGGAATAGTAGTTCGATAGGATGAGGGTATCGAGGTGAGTAAGCTCCGATGATCGCCATCGTCCCGGCCGCAGCGCAGCGACAAAGCCGCCGGCGCGGGTCGCTGCTGGAACAGATCGGAAATACACCCCTGGTGCGGCTGGAAAGACTGACGGCGGGACTGAAGGGCGTGGAGATCTGGGCGAAGGCGGAGTTTTTGAATCCGGGAGGTTCGGTGAAGGACCGCCCGGCGCGCAACATCATCCTGACTGCGGAGCGCGAGGGCAGACTTCGGCCTGGCAAGGTGATCCTCGATGCGTCCAGCGGCAACACCGGGATCGCCTACGCCATGATCGCCGCCGCGCGGGGGTACCGGACGAAGATCTGCATTCCGGAGAATGCGTCGCTGGAGCGCAAGCGCACGTTGCGGGCTTACGGCGCGGAGCTGGTCTTCACGGACCCGGGAGCGGGCTCCGATGGGGCCATTCAGGTCTGCCGTGAGATCTACCGCCGCGATCCGGAGGCGTATTTCTACGCGGACCAGTACAACAACCCGGCCAACTGGCGGGCGCATTACGAGACGACCGCGCCCGAGATCCTGCGCCAGACCCGCCGCCGGTTGACCCACTTCGTGGCCATCATGGGGACCAGCGGGACATTCACCGGCGTCTCGCGGCGGCTCAGGGAGGAGCTTCCTGACGTGGTGTGCGTTTCCGTTCAGCCGGACGCGGGCTTTCACGGGATTGAAGGCGCAAGGCACATGCCATCGGCGTTGGAACGGCCGGGCATTTATGATCCGGCGCTTGCCAGCCGCAACATCTTTGTCGCCACCGAGGAGGCGCAGCAGATGGCGCGGAGGCTGGCGCGGGAAGAGGGCCTGCTGGTGGGCATCTCGGCGGGGGCCAACGCCGCCGCTGCGCTGCGCGTGGCTCAAGAGCTGGCCGCGGAGGGCCGGCGGGGACTGATTGTGACGATCCTGTGCGACGGTGGATCTAAATATCTAAGCGAGAGTTTTTGGGATGATCCGGATTGACGAGGCACCTTGGGAGGCGATGCTGGAGCACGCCTCACGGGCTTACCCCAACGAATGCTGCGGCGCGATGCTTGGCCGGATCAACGGCGCGAGCGAAAAGTTGGTGACCCGCGCGGTCCCGCTGGAGAATGCGTTTGGCGGGCCGCAGTCGGCGCGCTACGAGATCCGGCCGGAGGATCTGCTGGCGGCGGAGAAGGCCGCCCGCGCGGAGGGATTGACGCTGATCGGCATCTACCACTCGCACCCGGATTGCGATGCGTACTTTTCGGCGACGGACCTGAAGCACAGTTGCCCCTGGTACCTATTCGTGGTTCTCTCCATCCGGGAAGGGCGGTTCAATCACGCCTGCTGCTGGAAGCCGGATCCGGATCTGACCCGCGCGGACCGAGAACCGATGATGAGTCCGAAAGGAGAGTTTTAGAGTTATGCCCAAAGTCTTAATCCCCACGCCCCTGCGGCCCTATGCCGGCAACCAAGAGTCGGTTGTGGTGGAGGCGGGTACGGTGGGGGAGCTGCTGGAGCAGCTTGCCAGCCGCCATGAGGAGCTGCGCAAGCACCTGTTCACGCCGGAAGGGAAGCTGCGGAGCTTCGTGAACGTGTACGTCAACGACGAGGACATCCGCCATCTGGAGCGCGAGAAGACGGCCGTGCGGCCGGAGGACACGATCTCAATCGTTCCCAGCATCGCCGGAGGCGCGCCGATCGCGGCCGGGACGGAGGCCCCGCCCGAGGCTCTATCTCAAGAGGAGATCCTGCGCTACAGCCGGCACTTGCTGATCCCAGAGGTAGGCGCCGAGGGCCAGCTCAAGCTGAAGCGGGCCAAGGTGCTGCTGGTGGGGGCCGGCGGATTGGGGTCTCCGGTGGGTCTCTATCTGGCCGCGGCCGGCGTAGGCCGCATCGGCATCGTGGATTTCGACGTGGTCGACGCCAGCAATCTACAGCGCCAGGTCATTCACGGCACCAGCGACTTGGGGCGCAAGAAGCTGGATTCGGCCGCGGAGACGCTCCGGGACATTAATCCCCATGTCCAGGTGGACCGCTTCGAGACCGCACTCACCGGCGAAAACGCGCTCCAGATCCTGCGGGACTACGACCTGGTGGTGGATGGAACCGACAACTTTCCCACGCGCTATTTGGTCAACGACGCCTGCGTGCTGCTTGGCAAGCCCAACGTCTACGGTTCCATCTTTCGTTTCGAGGGGCAGGCCACGGTTTTCGCTTATCCTGGCGGACCCTGCTACCGCTGCCTGTATCCCGAGCCGCCGCCGCCCGGTCTGGTGCCGAGTTGCGCCGAGGGCGGCGTGCTGGGCGTCCTGCCGGGGCTCGTCGGCCTCATCCAGGCGACCGAAACGGTCAAGCTCATTCTGGGCGTGGGGCAGCCGCTGGTTGGGCGGCTGCTGCTGTATGACGCCTTGGGCATGCGTTTCCGGGAGCTGAAGATCCGGCGGGACGCCGAATGCCCCCTCTGCGGCGAGAAGCCCACGATCCGGGAGCTGATCGACTATCACCAGTTCTGCGGGGTGCCGCGGGCGGGAAGCGCCGCGGAGGAGCCCGCCGGACCGGACATCGACGTCTTGCAGCTTAAGGCCAAGCTCGACCGCGGCGACCGCTTCCTGCTGCTCGACGTTCGCGAGCCGCACGAGCACCAGCTTTGCCGTCTTCGCGGCTCGGTGCTAATCCCCATGCGGGAGGTGCCGAAGAGGCTGGAGGATCTGGACCGGAACCAGGAAATCGTAGTCTACTGCCGCAGCGGCGCGCGCAGCGCTAAGATTGCGCAACTGCTGCGGGCGAGCGGCTTTCCTGTGGTGAGGAACCTGACCGGCGGCATTCTGGCCTGGAGCGACAAAGTCGACCCTTCGGTGCCGAAGTACTGATAAGGTCTACGGTGGCTCTACGCGGGGCTGTATTGCATCGGCATCGGACAGCGCAATGAAGGGGCCTGATGGCTCAGGCCCCCTAGCATGGTGTCAAAACTCTCCCCGGATGGAAAGCTGGACGTTGGCTTGCGCGGTGCCAAACTCCGACCATGCGCCGCGGCAGCTCGAGTGCGTTCCGAAGGTGCTCAGACTGTTCTGATTGTAGGTGGAGCTGGGCGTGTCAAACTGCGGGCGTTTGAATGGGAGGTTATGCCCATCGGCCCTTAAAGTGATTCTGGCCCGCTCCTTGATCGTCCAGGTCTTGGCTATGGCGAATTGGCCCCAGAAGATGCCTGTGGCTTCGAGGACATTGTTGGCCAAGCTTCCCACCGTGTACGGAGCTGGATAGGCGAACGCACTGGCCTTCAAGTATGGGTTTTGCGCCGAGGTGGGGAACCGGTGAGGGCCAATGTTCCAGTTCGGCGTTCTAGCCTCTTCGATGGGGACGAGCGCATTGATATGAGGAGTTGTGATGTAACGGTGCGGACTGCCGCTCATGCCGATTGAGATCGGCACGCCCGACTGCATGGTCTGAGTCCAGGTGAGGTCCCAGCCGCCTACGATGCCGTTGATGATCCCCCCGCGATTCAGCCACCGGCGTCCTTTGCCCACGGGCAGCTCATAGATGGTCATGATGGTGCTGTTGTGACGGACATCGTATCCGGCGCGGGTTTTGGCGCGCCGGGCGTAGTAGGAGATGGCGCCGGAGTCGGTGAGCGTCTTCGAATAGGTGTAGAAGGCATTAATGGTGAGTCCGTGCGAGTAGCGTTTCTCCAGGCGCACGATCCCGCTGTGGTAAGTGTTGTGGTTGAAATTCGAACGCAGGGTTATGGTTCCGAAATGGGTATAAGGCTTGTAATTCTGCTGAACGGGATAGATTTGGTCCAGCAGGGCCTGGTTGCCGGACAGGGTAATGGTGAGCGGGATTTCGTTGATGTTCCACGTGCCTGTCAGCCCCACGCCGGCGGTTCCTTGATAGGTCAGTTCGGCGAGCCAATTCCGTGCAAACTCGTACTGGAATCCACCCGACCAATTCATTACGTACGGATTGCGGAGGTTCGGATCGCGCCAGGTCGCGCCACGGCTGCTATAACTGGCCCCACTGAAGGGGACGGTGCCGTCTGGTAGAATCGTGTACCGGATCTCGCCCGGGCCGTCACGCAGGCGGAACAAGTGCCTGGGATCGCCGGTGGGCTGCACGATATTGTAGGTCGCGTTGTATTCCTCGAAACCGGCGTAGCCCGGCTCGTCCTGGGTGAGAATTCCAAACGATGAGCGGAAAACCCACTTGGGCCGGAAATTCCAAACAAGGCCCAATCTTGGCTGAAAGTTGTTCAAATCGCGCTTGCCGGTCAGCCCCTTGAAATGCGTGATGGCTCCCATCTGGCCTGTCAGTGGGTCTACCACGTTTGGATTCCACTGGGATTGCTGTCCGTACTTGGTCGAGTAGGGTGAGTGATAAGACCAGCGCAGCCCCAGGCTCAAGGTCAAGCCCGGCCGCACCTTCCAATCATCCTGAACATACCAATCCTGCCGCCACCAGCGGGGCAGGTTGTTGGCGCGCCGCTGGCTGAAGGTAGCGCTGGTGACCGTCCCGAGCAGGAAGGAAGCAAAGGTTTGTCCCGTGTTGGGTGTGTAGGGCATGTTGGTGCCGCCGAAGCTGTAGTTCCCGGAGGGGAGATCGCCGCTGGCGCTGTTTACCCGAGTCCGGATCAGCTCGTAGCCAGCTTTGATTGTGTGAACGTTGACGATCTTGGTGAAATTGTTTTGGAGGACAATATCTTCGCCCACCTCGTAGGAACGGTTCAACGAGGAAAGTCCATAGCCGATGTTGAAGTAGGGGAAGGTTTCCGGCGGAATTCCCGTGATCCCCAGCTTCTGGCCCCAGCTCTGGTTATAGGTGAAGGCGTCGGTTGAGGAAGCACGGCGGTTGTAGCCGATGCGGAATTCATTGAAGGTGGTCGGGCCGAAAACATAAGTGTCGTTCAGCACGCCGTTGATGTTGTCGATCGGCTGTGGGTTGACATTGGGGTCGATATCGCGCCAGGCCAGCCGGATGTCGCGGGCGCCGCGATACGCGCGGTGATGGGCTTGAGAATAGCGGCCGAAGATCTTGTGATTGGATGAGATTTGATGGTCCACTTTGATGTCCCAGCGGATCCGGTGGATGATCTTCTCGGCCGATCCGATTAAGTTTTGAGTCGGACCGGTTCTGGTCGCGACGCCTTCGGTGTTCGGTTTGGCCCAGGGGTTCTTGGCCAAGAAATTCTTGACCACCGGGTCGAAAAGGTCTTGCGGGATGATGTTGCCGGGGAACGGATCGCGGATCCAGGTGCTGCCGCTCTGCCGCGTAGTAAAGGGGTTATAGATTGGCAGACCGCCGCCGGCGGCCTCAGGGAAAGAAAAATCTCCGCGAAGCATGGCTTCGCTTGGCACGGTGGTTCTCTGGTCGCCCTGCCAGTTCTCCAGATGCGCGGCGTAGCCGAACAGCCAGAAGGTGCGGTTCTTGCCGTTGTAAATCTTGGGGAGCCACAACGGCCCACTGCCCACTGCGTCGATGGCTTTGTAGCTCCATGGGTCATAAGTGGGCAGTTGCTGCAAATAATGCCGGTGAACGAAGCTGTCGTCAATGTAACGCTCCTCATAAGATCCGTGCAGCTCGTTGGTTCCCGAACGAAACGCCAGCCTCATGGCCCCGCCCGCTGAGTGTCCATATTCGGCAGAGAGGCCGCTCGTCAGAACCTTGATCTCTTCGAGCGCATCCTGAGTCGTCTGGATCGTCTGATGCAAGTGGTCAAATGTGTCGCTGCCCGGAGTCTTCCCGGTAATGCCGTCCAGCGTGTAGCCGATGGCGTTTTGTTGCTGGCCCGCGATATGGTAGCCAACCTGCGTGGTCCCTACCGCTCCCGGAAAGTAGTACAGCGCCCGGACGATACGTTTTTGCACATTGGCCATCTTGATCAGGACATCCTGGTCTAGCGAGGCGCCGACGCTCACTGTTTCCGTGTTCAGCAGCGGAGCTTGGCCGCTTACCGTCACCGCCTCGGTGAGCGCGCCCACTTCCAGCGTCACGTCGATGCGCGGCGTTTCATTCGGCCGCAGGCCGATGCCCTCCTGGATGTACTGTCGGAACCCAGGCGCCTCCACAATCAAGCGGTAGGTCCCGGCATTCAGATAAGGGATGTAATAGTTCCCCTCTGGCGTTGTCACGCCTTCGGAGCGTACATTTGTGCCCGTGTTGATGACAATTACCTTCGCGCCGGGGATCACGGCTCCCGTGGTATCCCGGACGGTTCCGACCAACGTCGCCAAGCCGCCGGTTTGCGCGGCGGCCGAAACGGTCAAAATCAAAACTGCGGCTACGGCTACAATGGCACACCAAGCCGTCCCGCTGGTGGTGCTTGGTTTTGTCTTCATTGATGCCCCCAGTGCACCCTGTCTTTGCTAGAAGGCGCCGCTGTGAGCGGGCGGAAGAAGGATCCGCCCCCTCTCTCCTAACGCCAAGTAAGGATCGAGATCATCCCGGCAATTCTGGCCGGACGCCCTCTGCCCTTACCAACTCTCAGCTTGCATGACCAGTGCGGCACCGCAGAAGTATCGGCATGAGACAGCGGCGCGCCGGTTCCGAAAAACTCCTCCCCTACGCGCTACCCGGCGCTAGCTTTCGCTATACACGCGGCCGCTTCTAGCTTCCCGGTTCCGCAGGCAAATTATAATTCAGATTTTTCGATCGCGAGCCCAAAAAAGGCATTAATGTTCGTTAACGAAGTCGCTGGTGCTTGTGGGTAGCCCTGGATCGGCTGTTCTGTCTGTTCGTTTCTACCTGAGCTTCAGGCTCACGGTCATGCCGTCGCCCTTCTCCATGGAGGCGCGCAGGAGGACGGTTTCGTAATCCGGGCTCGTTCGAAGGTAGCGCAGGAATTCGCGCATTTCAGAGGCGTGGACGATCGTGTTGTCGGCCGCCACCACCGCACCCGGATTGAGCTTGGGCTCAGCGGCTTTAAGGTACCGCAGGTAGTCGCGTTTAGCGGCGTCCAGGAACAGGAAGTCGAACCGGCCCCGCAAGCGCGGGATCAGCTCCAGAGCGTCGCCGCACAGGACGGTTACGGTCTTCTCCAAGCCTGCCTTGCGGACGTTGGACAGGGCGGTGGCGGCGCGTTTGGGGTCGATCTCCAGGCTGTACAAGCGCCCGCCGGTGCGCTCGAAAGCGATGCCCATGTGGATGGCGCCATAGCCGGCGAACACGCCCACTTCGATGCCGCGGCGGGCGCGGGATGCCTGGATGAGGATGCGCAACAGCATGGCGTCGCCCGGAGTTGTGCTCATAGGCGTCCGGCGGATTTGCTTGAGCAGCGTTTCGCGCGCTTGCAGAAGACGGTCCGTCATTTGGTTGTTCCCCGCGTTCAACAGTGTATCAACCCCCAGGACTGTGCCCCGCTCCAGGCGCCGGCCGCCGTGCTAGATTGGTACCGCCATGAGAATCCTTGTTCTCTCCGTTTGCATTCTGTTGAGCATCGCCGCCGGGCTGACGGCGGCGGATGATCTGGATTCCGCCATTCTAAAGAACCGCACCGGTGTGCTGGTGATCCGCACTACGCCCGGGGCCAAGGTGAGCGTCGAGCAGTTGCGGCATGAGTTCTGGTTCGGGGCCACGCTGCCGAATGGCGTATTCAGCGGCCGCGGCAACCCAGAGGACGCAGCCCGTTTCAAGGAGGTTTTTCCGTCGCTGTTCAATGCCGCCGTTGTGGAGAATGCGCTGAAGTGGCATCAGATCGAACCCGAGCGCGGCCGGATCGACTTCACTACCCTCGACAACGCTCTGGCCTGGGCGGATCAGCTAGGAATCCCGGTCCGCGGGCACTGCATCTACTGGGGCATTCCCAACCGCGTCATGAACTGGCAGAAAGCGGTGGACGATTCACAGCTCCGGCTGGCTCTGATGCAGCACGGGCGCATGATCGGCGCACGTTACCGCGGCCGCTTCGCCGAGTACGACCTCAACAACGAGATGATCCACGGGAACTACTACGAGCAGCGCCTCGGAGCGGGGATCACCAAAGAAATGGCCATGTGGGTCAAGGAAGGCGATCCCGAGGCCAAGCTTTTCCTCAACGACTACGACATCCTGACCGGCAACCGCCTGGCGGATTATGTGAAGCATATCCACACCCTGCTCGATATGGGCGTTCCTATCGCGGGGATCGGCGTGCAGGGCCACTTGCACGGGGACACCTTCGATGCGGCGGCGCTCCGCAAGGCGCTGGACGAACTGGCGCAATTCAACCTGCCCATCCGGGTGACCGAGTTTAATTTTCCCGGCCAGCGTTCCAAGTACTACACGCAGCCGGAGAACCGCAAGCTGGCGCTGACGGCTGAAGAAGAGCGCGCCAAGGCCGAGGCGATCCGGCAGTACTACCGCATCTGCTTCGCGCATCCTGCAGTGACCGGCATTTTGATGTGGGGCTTTTGGGAAGGAGCCAACTGGATCCCACAATCCTCGCTGTTCAAGCGCGACTGGACGCCGACGCCCGCCGCCGAGGCATACAAGGACCTCGTCCTCCGGCAATGGTGGACACGCTGGAACGGCGCGGCGGGGGCTGACGGGCTGGCCGTGGTGCGCGCCTTCTATGGTCGGCACCAGGTAACGGTAAACGGCAAACAGATCGTCATAGATTTGAAGAGGGCAGAAGGGTCAAAAGTGGTGGATTTGCCTTGAGAGCTTTTCTCAGGCTGGCAAATGCAACGCGGGCCGCGGCTTGGCTGGCGGCGGGCGCTGGACTGTGCTGGGCGCAGCCCGAGCTGGAGCCGGGAGAGGTCGTGGCGCGCACGCGCCCCTATTTGCCGCGTGCACCCTATGTTTTCCGCACCGAGGCGCGGCTGGTGGAAGTGGGGGTGGTGGTCCGCGACCGCCGCGACCAAGCGGTGAGCGGGCTGGACCGCCGCGATTTTGAGATCCGCGAAGGCGGCAAACGCCGGGAGATCAAGGCCTTTTCGGTCTTGACATTTGTCCCAGCCCGCGCGGAGGCCGCCACCCAACAGGGGCAAGCAGCGGCGGTGCTTCCCCGCGGCCGGTTCGTGGGGTTGCTGTTCGACGATCTGAATTCGGATCTGGCCGAATTCCGCAACTCCCAGCTCGCCGCAGAACGCTTTATCAAAGAGGGGATGGCAGCGGGGGACCAGGTGGCCATCTTCACAACCACCCAAGCCCAACTGGCGCCGTTTACGGCGGATCCGGAGCGGCTCCTGGCCGTCCTCGGATCGCTGAAACTGCGCAAGCGAAGCTTCGACCGGGGCGCGTGCCCGGAGATCTCCCCCTATGAGTCCTACCTTCTGGCCAACAACCTGGACCGGACCTTGCTGGAAATCAAAGTTGACGAAACTCGCCGCTGTTTGAACCTTCCGCCTACCGCCTCCGGGGGCAGGGGCGGGGTGCCGCCCAGCCCGCTGTCCAGTGACCCAATCGTCCGGACTGTGCTGGCGCAGGCCAATTCGACCTGGCAACAGATCCGCTGGACCGCTCAGAACACTCTCGACACCATCCGCAACGTGGTGGAGTACATGGCGGCGCTGCCGGGGACGCGAATGTTGCTGCTAGCCAGCGGCGGCTTTCTTGCGGGGACCCTGGAGCACGAACAAGAACGGATCGTGAGCCGGGCGCTGCGCGGCGGCGTGGTCATCAACGCCCTGGACGCCAAGGGGCTTTTTACAGGCGGGCCGGTGGAGATGCCCAGGGGAGGCGACGCGCGGTCCATCTCCTACGCGCAGACGATCGGCACCCGCCCGCTGCACGCTTCCAATGACGCCATGGCGTACCTGTCGCAGTCCACCGGCGGCCGCTTTTTTCACAGCAGCAACGATCTTGAAGACGGGTTTCGGGAGCTGGCGGCGGTTCCGGAGGTCAGCTACCTGCTGGGCTTTGTGCCGGGCTCGGAACCGGACGGCAAGTTTCACAAGATTAGCGTGCGGGTGACTTCGGGAAAAGGCTACTCGGTGCAAGCCCGGCCCGGCTACTTTGCCGCGAAACAGACGGAGATTGCGCGGGAGCCGGCCGAACGGAGGATCGACCAGGAGGTCCTCAGCGGGACCACGCTCAACGAGGCGCCGGTTCAATTGGCCACTCAACCTGGCCCGCTGGCCGATGGCGGGCACGGCGTGGTGGGTCTGCTACGGGTGGACGTGAAGGGGCTGCCATTCGTAGACCGATCCGGGCGCCGCCACGCCCAGCTCAACTTCATTGCCGCGCTGCTGGACCGGCAGGGTAATTTCGTCACGGGAAGGGAAGGGAGCATTGAGTTCGCTCTCAGGATGACAAGTTACGAGTGGCTGACAGGCCGGGGGCTGACGACTCGGTTCCAGATCGAGGCGCCGCCGGGCGACTACCAGTTGAGGCTGGTAGCTGAAGAGCCCTCCCAGAACCGGATCACAGCCGTGACCCAAGATGTGGTAGTCCGCTGAGAAGGCCCAAGCCGCCGGCAGTTCAGCGATCCCGGCTGCGCGCGGGCCGGACCGAGCTGGGGCTGCTCCGGATCGAGGGGGGAGGCGCCAGCAGCCGCACGCGGTTGTTTTGCGTATCCGTCAAGTACAACCGTCCTGCGCTGTCGGCGGCCAGAGCGGAGGGGAACCGGAAGCGTGCCTTCAAGGCATTCCCGTCGTCCCCTGCATATGCGTGGATGCCGTCGCCGGCCACCGTTTGGATGATGCCGGCGGGAGTCACCATCCGGACCCGGGCGTTGAACGCATCCACGATGAAAAGATTGCCGTCCCGGTCAACCACAACGCTTTTCGGGTAACGCAGCGCGGCCTTGGTTGCGGGTCCGCCATCGCCGGAGTAGCCGGGCAATCCGGTGCCTGCCACTGTAGTAATGGTGCCGTCGGGGTCCACCTTACGGATCCGGTGGTTGAACGTGTCGGCAATGTAGACCACTCCGCCGGGTGTGACAAAAACGCCCTGGGGGCGGTTGAGTTGAGCGTCCTTAGCCGGTCCGCCGTCGCCTTTGCTGCCCGCCGTTCCTGTCCCGGCAAATGCCGTTATCTTGCCATCTGTGCCCACGACGCGGACCCGGTTGTTCCCTGTATCGGCGATGTAGAGCTTGCCTTGCGCGTCGAGCGCCAATCCGATCGGGTGATCGAGCACGGCCTTTGTCGCCTCTCCATCATCGCCGCTGTTGCCGATGCTGCCGGTGCCCGCGAAAGTGGAGATGGTTCCCGCCGATGTCACCTTCCGGATGGAATTGTTTGCGGTGTCGGCGATGTAAAGGTTGCCGGCTGAATCGACGGCGATCCCGCAGGGGTGGTTCAAGGCCGCTTCGGTCGCGGGGCCGTTATCGCCGCTATAGCTGGCTTTACCGGTACCGGCCACCGTGGAGAGCTTGCCGTCGGGGGTGAGCTTGCGCACGCGGTTGTTGAACTGGTCCGCGATGTAAAGATTGCCGGAGGAGTCCAGAGCCAACCCGAATGGATTGTTGACCTGGGCCTCTGTAGCGGGGCCGCCGTCTCCTTCAGAACCCGCTGTGCCGGTGCCGGCCAGAGTGGAGACGGTATAGGGTCCCGGCGCCTGCGCCTGCGGCAGAGCAGGCCCGAGCGCCGCAACAGCAGCCATCAGAATGCAAGCAAACGCTCGCCTCAATTCGTCATTCCTCCTACGATCCGGAAACCCTCCGGACTCTTGGCAGGAGCTTTTCGCCTCATGGTAGACGCTGCGCGCCGATTCGGCGTTTCTCCGCCGCCGGATCCTAAGCTTTCAGTCTAACAGGAAACCGCCTGCCGCCCGAATTTCCGGCCCGGCTCGAGCAGGCGCCCGCGGGCGCCGTGGACCACGGGTCTGCGCCCGCAGGGCCCCGTGTTACCTCCGGCAGCGGGAGCCTGTAGGCACACGCCACACGTGTGGGGCAAGCATTTTGGCCGGCCTCGGGCTCCCTCCACCCGCCGCCCTTTTCCATCGCCCATTATGCGCCCCGCTCATGAGCTACCCGGTGGTGATTCCGGCCGGGGAGCATAATGCACCGTACCGCACTGTTCGCGAGGGCGAACGGCCAGGGAATTGGACTTCCCGCCGGAGCTTCTTTCGAACTAGAGCAACCGCCGGAGCGCCTCCCGGACCTTGCGGGGAGACGGAACAGTATCGGAGCAAAGCTCGAAGCCACGGATAGCCGGTTTTTCGTTCCGAGTAATGGTACTGTTGTATCCAGGGTGGTCCGAAGGCGCGGCCGCCGCCCAAAGGGCCGGCCCACCCGGCATCCGGACGTACCGCTTCTCCGGTCCTCCGCACCGGGAGCGGAGCTGTGCTGTCGCACCCCATACACTTAGGATTTGAGCTCGGAGACTGGTTCTCATGCCTTCTTTGACAGTCGCGATCACGTTGGGCACCAACGCCCGGAAAGCCTCAGAGCTGTTGGGCCACTTGCGCCGTCAGACCATCGCGCGAGAGATGGAAGTCATCGTGGTCAGTCTTGCAGAGGCTAACCCGGATTTCGCTGAGCTGGCGGACGGGCTCGACTTGGTCGTTCTCCATCATCCTGGAAGTGCGGATTTTGGACATGCGCGGGCGGAAGCGGCGCGGCGGGCACGAGCGCCGTACATCGCTTATCTGGAAGACCACACTGAACCGGCTCCGGACTGGGCCGAGCAAGTGCTCAATGCCTTCGAATGTGCGGAGACGGGGGTGACGGCGATTGCCTACGCTTTCCGGAACGGAAGCCCGAACACCTACTTTTACAGGGCTGCCTTCATGGCCGAATACGGAGCTCTCGCTTGCCCGCTGCCGGAAGGGCCGGCTCCGTCGGCTGCGGCCAACAACATTGCCTACCGTCGTGATGCCCTACTGAGTTTGGGCGCGGATCTCGATTCGCTGCTTGAGATGGACTTCTTCCTCCAAAAGGCGATGGGGGATCGCTTCCGCTGCCGGACCGCGCCGCGCGCGGTAGTGTATCACCAGACGAACGCGCGGCTCGCTGAGCTGGTCTCGGTTCATTTTCTTTATGCCCTTCTCTTTGCCAGCCGCCGGGTGGAGCATGAGCGGTGGAGCCTGTTCAAACGAATAACGGCGGCGCCCATCGTGCCTTTGGCCGTTCCACTGCTGCGCATCCGCCGGCTCTTCCGTGTATTGCGTGGCCGGGCGCCGCTTCCTGCCCAAGCATGGAAGGCTCTCCCAATTATTCTGCTGGTCTATTGCGCGGGAGGATTGGGGGAGGCCGCAGGGCTGTTGAGAGGCGCGGGGGTGAGCGGCAGGTCGCTGGTTTGGATGGAGCTGGAGGCGGAGAGGGCATCCCGATGAGCGTGCGGCCGGCGCCGAGGGTCTCAGTCGTCATCCCGGCCTACTACTCAGTCGGTACCCTGTCCGGCTGCCTGGGAGCTCTGGAAAGGCAGAGCTGGCGGGACTTCGAGGTAGTCGTCGTCAATTCCTCCCCGGAAGCGGAAACCGGAGCATTGATCCGGGAGCGTTATCCCGAGGTTCGCTTCCTCCAGAGCCCCGTCCGCTTGTATCCGCATGACGCCAGGAACCGCGGCGTGGAGATGGCCCGTGGTGAGCTGCTGGTCTTCACGGACCCCGATTGCGAAGCCGAGCCGGGATGGCTTGAGGCGATCTGGAGCGCCTACCGGCAGGGGCACGAAGCGATTGTCGGCGCCATGGACCTGCTCAACCCGACTTGGTGGGAGCAAGGCGTCCACCTGCTGAAGTTTCACTGGTTGTTGAAGGGGCTTCCGCCGGGGCCGAAGAAGTGCGCAGCGACGGCGAACGCCGCCTACAGCCGGAGACTGTGGACAAAGATTGGACCCTTTCCGGACGGCTACTTCGCCTCAGACGGCATCTTGAGCCACCGGGCGGCGCAGGTTGGCAGCCCTCCCTGGTTTGAGCCCCGCGCCGTGGTGAAGCACAGGCACGAACACGGACTACGGGCGCTTTGCGTTCAACGGTTCCGGCGAGGCCAGGACTACGCTCGAGCTCAACTCACTGAGATGTACCCTGGAGCTTGGAGCGCGCAGCTCCGGTTGTTATTCAGTTGGGCGGCGCTGCCGTGGGTGTTGATTCGCGCCGCGCGCGACGCGTTCCAGTGCGGCTGGGGGATGGCTTTTCTGTGGACCCTGCCGGTCCAGATCGCTGGTCACGCGCTATGGGCTTTTGGTGAAAGCCTCGGGGCCTTAGAAACCCGCATCCGAGGCCGTTTCGGCCGATAGGACGTTTGTGAAGTTTTGCATCGTAACGACTTTCTTCGGCAGCCACAGCTTTGGCGGCGACTCTGTATATGCAGACCGCCTGTCGGGAGCGTTACTGCGCCGCGGGCACGAAGTTCACGCCGCCTTCAGCAGCGGGGCATATCATGCCCTGCCGGACCGGCTTCCCGTGCGCTTCTATCAGCCGCCGCCCGGGCTCGTACTGCATGATTTGGGCGATGGACTGGCGGGCCGGATCAGCGCAGTCTGGGCGCACCAGACCGGGCGCGCGTTGTGGTTCCGGCTTAGGCTGGAGCGCTTGTTCCGTCATCACCGCTTCGACGTGATCCACGTTCACAACCTCTCGCTTCTGGGAGCCGAAGAGATCTGCTGCTTGCTGAAGACTCAGCAGGCGTTGCGGGTCGCCACTTTGCACGATTACTGGTGGGTTTGTCCTCTCAGCTTGTTGTGGGAAAATCGCAGGGCTACATGCAGGGAGCCATCGTGCTTTGCGTGCAACCTGCGCTCGCGGCGCCCGCCGCAACTCTGGCGCCGTGGCGCCTGGTTCAATGAGGCGCTCGGTGCGATGGACGCAGTTTTCCTCCCCAGCCGCAGCGCCCGGGAGATCTACCGCGGCAGGGGCCTTCGTTGCAACCGCGAGTTTGTGCTCCCCGGTGTGCTGCCTGGGGATTGGAGGAGTGCGGCGGACGCATGTGAGCCAAACGGCAAGCCGTACTTCGCCGCCGCCGGACGCTTGGTTCCGGAGAAAGGCTTCGACACGCTGATCCCGCTCATGGGTCATCTCCCGGATGTCGAGCTTCGGATCGCCGGGGCTGGACCGGCTGAGTCCGCCTTGCGGCGAGCCGCAAAGGATCTGCCCAATGTCCGCTTCCTGGGTTTGCTGGATCACCAGCGCATCCGGCTGCTGTTTGCGGGGGCCCGCGCCGTGCTGGTCCCCTCCAGATTCCCCGAGACGTTCGGTCTGGCGGCGGCGGAGGCTCTCAGTTTGGGGACACCCGTGATCGCGCGCAACTTGGGCTCCCTGCCTGAGTTGATCGAAGCCACCTCCGGCGGATTCCTTTACGATGAGGAAGAGCAATTGGCCGAGCACATGCGCACCTTAGCCTATGACGATCGAGTGCGGGAACGCCTCAGCCGGGCGGCGCGTTCCGGGCTGCCCGCAGTCTGGTTTGAAGAAGGGCACACAGAGGCATATCTGAGCATTCTGGAAGCTTGCGCTTCTGGGCGGCGGCGAGGCGGCACGGCATGAGCCTGCGGGCGTGGTACATGAGGGCCGCGGGGCGGCTGCCTGTGGCCTGGAGACGCCGTCTGGAGTCTTTACCGCTGCACGTCTTCCGCTGGCAGCACGAGATGCAATTGCGCCGGGCCTGGCGCACCGGACCGCCCTACCGGCCTTCGCACCGCCGCATCATCATCGACATCACCACGGACTGCAACCTGGGCTGCGTGGACTGCAACCGTTCCTGCGCTCCGGAGCAAGCGCCCTCGCGTGAGCACATGAGCCCGGCGCAGATCGAACGTTTTGCGGCCGAGAGCGTGGCGGCAGGACGGCGCTGGGATGCGATTCTGATCGAAGGAGGCGAACCGGCGCTGCATCCGCAGTTTCATGAGCTTGTGGCCATCCTGGAGGAGTACCGCCGGAAGCATAGCCCGGGAACCTGGATCCAGGTCAACACGAACGGTTACTCGGATTACAGCCGGCGCGTTTTGGCTCAGCTTCCGAGGAGCTGGGAGGTTTACTCTTCCGAAAAGCGGGGCCGCGTGCAGCCGGAACACCTGGCGTTCAATGTTGCGCCGGTGGATCTGCCGGAGTTCGCGGGGGCCGATTTTTCGGGCGGCTGCATGCAGCCGGCGCATTTCGGGCTGGGGCTGACGCGCCACGGGTATTACCCGCATCCGGCCTGCGGCGGCATCGACCGGGTGTTCGGTTTTGACATCGGCAGAAAGTCGCTGCCTGTGCCGCAGGACGATCTGCGGGACCAGTGCAGCCGGCTGTGCCGCTATTGCGGCTGCTTCCGGCTCTTCAACCGCGCCAGCCGGCCCAAGTTCAGCGTGCCGGCCCCGCCGGAGGAGCAGGCGCTCCGCGGCCAAATAACCGCAAGCTGGCGTGAAGCCTACCGCAAGTATGGCGAGCGCCCTCCGCAATTGACGCTCTACTGAGCCACTCGCGCGTTAGCGGGCGCAGTGCGCATGAGCGGACGCCGCGGCCGGCTCGTCATCTTCGCCTAAGGCTTGGCCGTGGGACCGGTCTTGGCCACCTCGGCGGTGAAAACGTAGCTGAGGCCGAGAATATTGGAGCGGAACACGACGCACTTTTGATCCGGCGTGAAGCTCACGTTCGGCTTCAGCCGGTACTGGAGGTGGCTCATTTTCACCAGGCGCTCGGCGGGCAGCGCCCCGGGCTGGATGAAAGAGGGATCTTGGATGCCCCGGTTCAGAATCTGCTCGTAGTTGTACCCGTAGATCGATCTTCACCAGCCCATCTTCGACATGCGGTCCAGGATTTCGGCTGCATAGCTGTCCATGTGAGCGGGCTTCCAGCGCAGCGGGTTCGGGAGGATGGCCGCCAAACGCGCCGCCTGCCCCCGGTTCAGGCGCGCCGCGGGCATGCCGTAATAGTGCCGCGCCGCCGCCTCCGCGCCGTAGATGCCCGGCCCCCACTCGATCACATTCAGGTACAGCTCCAGAATGCGCCGCTTGGGCAGCACCAACTCCGCCACGGGAGCCAGAACGAACTCCGCACCTTTTCTCAGGAAGGACCGCGAGGTGGTCAAAAACAGATTCTTGACGAGCTGTTGCGTGATGGTGGACGCGCCGCGCCCAAGCCGGCCCCTCTCCACGCTCTTGTCCACCACCTTGCGGAGTTCGAGCCAGTCGATGCCGTGGTGCTGGTAGAACCTGCCGTCCTCGGCGGCGATCACCGCGTGTTGAAGCTGGGGCGAAATCCGGCTGAGCGGCACGAAACGGTACTGTTTCTTGTACGCGCGTCCGTGGAGGACCGCCTGCGCCCGGCGCTGGATCTGCACAACCGTCGTGGGAGGATCGAGCCAGCGGAGCAAGATCAGACCGAAGGCCGCAGCGAGGAACAGGGCCAGTGCGGCGAATAGGATTAGCCGGAGAGCGGCTCGAATCCAGCGCCAGCCGCCTCTGCGGTTGGATTGTCTCTTCCCCAAAGGGCTATTCTAAAGCCGTGCGCCCGTGCGGGCGGCCGCAGCATTCTCCCCGTGGATGGCCGCAAAGGGCAGGGAACGGCCTACATAGAGATGTCTTAGGCGGGAACGGTCCTGGGGCGCACGGGCGGCGGTATACTTGTGTGTCGCAGGAGGAGGCGGGATGCGAGTTCGCCTCGAGGTAAAGATAAGCGCCGCCCTATTGTTTTTGGCTGTGAAGTTTGCACCGGCCGCGCCTTTGAGCGGGCTGGAGCGCCAGCGCCTGATCGCCCACATGCAGATGACCGAGAGCTGGCTGGCGGAGGAGGTGGCGGGGCTTTCGGACGAACAGCTTCACTTTCACCCCGCGCCGGGCGCGTGGAGCATCCTAGAAGTCGTGGAGCACTTGGTGATTTCCGAGCCTATTTACTGGCAGGATTTTCAGCGCGCCGTGAAGATGCCTCCTTCCAGCTTCAAGTCGAACGCGGGAGATGACGACATCCTGTGGTATGGCATTGACCGGACCCGCCGTGAAAAAGCGATACCCTCCGAGGATGTGAAAGGTCAACTCCAAGATCTTTCCGCCGGTCTCAAGGCCTTCCGGGCATTGCGAGCCACGATCCTGCGCTATGTGAGCGCCACCAAGGAAGACCTGCGCTCGCGCATCGTCCCCAGGCAGGGCTGTGATGCCTATCAATGGCTCCTGCTGATCACTTCACACTGCCAGCGCCACATTTTGCAAATCCGCGAGATCAAATCGAGCCCGGGTTTCCCCAAGCTGCGGCCGGCAGGCGTGGAACCATAACTTTGCATTCGGCCGTGGCGCCGCCAGAGTTCTAGAAAGGCCGATTTTCATCCGGATCGAGTTCGGCGGAACACGCCCGCTTGCGGCCGGGACGCGGCTTTCGCCGGGCAGTATTGTATTGTGGTTGTGTAAAGTGCTTCGGATTGGCAGCCCTAAGGCAATCTCGCGCGGCGGGGATCGAGAGGCGCGGCTCTCTGCCGCTGTAGCTTTGTGTTTAGGGCTGCTATTCTTGCCAGGCGCCGGCGCTGAGACCCTAGCCACCGGGACCGTACTGCATGCCAGGCTGACCACGGCGGCGTCGAGTTTATCCCAGCCGGGCCAGGCGGTGGACGCGGTGGTGATCGCCCCGGTCATCGTTGGCGATGAGGTCTGGATTCCGATGGGTGCGCGGCTGAGCGGGACGGTGAAATCTGCACAGCCGGCCAAGCCCGATGCGCGGGCCGAACTGCTATTGGCGTTCGAGAGCCTGACGATGCCGGACGGCGCCCGGCACAAGCTGGCGCTGCGGCTGACCGAAGTCGACAACGCGCGGGAGGTGGTCACTGAGGACGGCGTGATTCACGGCATCCTGGAGTCGGAGACCTTGGCGGCGCAGATGGACCAGGGGATCGAGCGCCTGGGAAACCGCTTCAGCCGGCTGGCCCGGATTCTGGGAGCGATGAAAGGCGCGATGATTCAGAAAGTGGACACGGAAATCCGGCTGGAAGCGGGCACAGAGCTTTATCTGGCCTTGCTTGAGCCGCTGGAGATTTCCAGGGCCCATCCCATCACCGACGTGGTTCCGATCGAGCCCGAAGAAGAATTGACGGCGCTGGTCAACTCTCTGCCGATGCGGACAACGGCGGAGAAACCGCCCAAGCCGTCGGACCTGACCAACCTGATGTATCTGGGGACGCGCGAGCAGATTGAAAAGGCCTTTCACGCAGCCGGATGGTCCACAGCGGCGGAGTTGAACGCGGCGACAGGGCTGGAGACGGTGCGCGCGGTGGCCGAGCAGCGGGGCTACCAAGAAGCTCCGATGTCGGTGCTGTTGCTGGAGGGGAAGCCGCCCGATTTGGTCTTCCAGAAGCAGTACAACACCTTCGCCAAGCGGCACCACCTTCGCATCTTCCAAAGGCCGGAGAAGTTTCAGGGGCGTGAGGTGTGGGTTTGCGCTGCCACGCACGATATCGGCATCGACTTTTCCCCGGAGAACCGGACCTTCATTCATCTAATCGATCGGAAGATCGACCGGGAACGGGCTAAAGTGGTCTTCGACCTCATGCACGCCGGAGCGGTTGAGGGCGTAGCGCTGGTGGCCAGGCCCGCCGCCCCAACTTCGGCGGAGAACGCAACGGGCGATAAGATCGAAACGGACGGGCGGATGGCGGTCCTGCTGTTGCGATAGTCCGGCATAGTGGGATGCTGAGGCGGAGGCACAATCCGCAGCTCCAGCCTGCACGCTCCGGGAACTGCAAGTCCCGCCAGCCTTAATACTGTTCACTTAACGATCCTGATTTGCTTGGAGACGTCGATACGGGATGTCGGTTGACGCGTCCAGGGTCGCAGGTTGTGGTTGCTCATCTTCCGTTTTACCCCGCGAAGGTTGACCCGG